>ENA-OWNT01000148-OWNT01000148.1-seawater-metagenome-genome-assembly--contig:-NODE-148-length-204900-cov-11.105804_pt1 | contig 204900 bp, 162 predicted proteins | sample MGYA00238136_ERZ651165 | MGnify/ENA primary metagenome ERZ651165 (study PRJEB26861, sample SAMN08777766) | seawater metagenome | isolation source: coastal seawater | place: USA: Florida | collected...
GGCCTGATGCGGACCGCCGATGCTGTTTCCGCTCACGGCGCTGCGCCACTTGCCTTCACACTCGCGTTGTTTATCGTTGTCTATTTTTCGGTATTCGGCACCGGTGCTGCCTACCTGCTGCGCCTGATACGCAGGGGGCCACAGCCGTACGACGACAAGCGCAACCACACCACCGGTGGACCAGGTCACAGTCATACCCCCGCACGGCCATTGTCGGCGGTGGACGATGATGTCGCGGTTCACGTTTTACCGTCAAACGACCGGAGCTAAGCAACATGGGTATCGATCTCTCCATCATTTGGGCCGTGATTATTTTCTTTGGCGTGTTCATGTACATCGTCATGGACGGCTTTGACCTCGGCATCGGCATTCTATTTCCGTTCGTGCCGGACCGACACGAACGCGACGTGATGATGAATACCGTGGCGCCTGTTTGGGACGGCAACGAGACCTGGCTGGTGCTGGGCGGCGGCGGGGTGATGGCCGTGTTCCCGGTGGTCTACGCCACCGTCCTGCCGGCGCTATACATGCCGATCATGGCCATGCTGCTCGGGCTCATCTTTCGCGGCGTGGCGTTCGAGTTCCGCCACCGCACGGTGCGGGGCTCGCACTGGTGGGATACCGGCTTCTGGATCGGCTCGACCGTGGCAGCCTTTTCCCAGGGCATCGCGCTGGGCGCCCTGATCCTCCACCTGAAGGAGCGACGCCGGGGCTGGAAGGGGTGGGTGTTCGGGGGGCTCTGCAGCCTGGCCCTGGCCTGGTCCGTGTGGGGAGGGCCCTACAACGGCCTGTGGGCGGGGCTGCTGTGCATCCCCGTGGCCCTGGCCCACGTGGACCGCTGGCGGCGCTGGGTCCCCGTGGCGGTGGTCGGGGTGCTGGGGGCGCTGCCACCGCTCGTGGCCGGCCTCTTCCTGCGCCGCGACGGCCTGCCGGGCACGGGCTCCCGTACCCACTGGGAGCTGCCCTATGCCGAGCCCGAGGCCTTCCGCGGGGGCTTCAAGCTGGGGGCGGACCTGACCGACCCCTTCCTACCAGGCTTCCTGACCGGGGGCGAGGCCGTGGCGTCCCACACCGCCTACCTGGGGCTTGTTCTCGTCGCAGCCGCCTGTGTCGCGGCCGTCCGCCATCCCCGTGCCCGACCGTTCCTCGCCGCGGCCGCAGCCTTCGCGCTCCTGTCTCTCGGCCCGTGGCTCTACTTTGGCGGCTCCGTGCTCCGTCTCGGCGACGCCCCCCTGGCCGGTCCAGCTGGCCTCGCCATCCTGGCGGTCCCGGTCCTCGGCCGCCTCACCCGGTGGTACCGCGCAGGCGCCGTCGCCACGCTCCTTCTCGCCCCCCTCGCCGCGCGCCTGCCCCGCAGCACACCCGTCGCCATCGGCCTCGGCCTCGCCATCCTCATCGACACCCTCGCGCTCGCCCCCCTCGCCTGGCCCCTCCATGCGTCGGCCCTCCCCCCCACCCGTCCCATCGCCCAGCTCCCCCATCCAGGCGCCCTCTTGGAGCTCCCACCCGTCACCAGCGGCGAGCCTCCCCCAGGCGCCTGGCGCGACCTCTCCGCGTTGGCCCAGGTCCAGCACGGCCGCCCCATCGGTGGCTCCATGATGGGCCTCGGGGTCAGTCCAGCCGCCCGCGAAGGCACCGACGCCATCCGCGCCCTCACCCGAACGGGCCAGCTGGACGGCGTTCTCCACGAACGCATCCGCAGCGATGGCTTCCGCTACCTGGTCATCCACCTCGCCCACCACCCCGTTCCACGGGCCGGAGGGGAACACCTGACGGCATGCCTGGGTCCACCCGTAGTGCACACCGCCACTCTGCGGGTGCACGACCTCGGGGTTCCCGGCGCACCGGCGGGATGTTCCACCGATGTCATGACCGTTCCATCGGCCGGTTCGGGGCTTTGACAGGCCCCACCGTGCGCACTAATCCCACCCGTCGACCACAACCCCAGCGCGTCTTCGTGGTCAGCCCTCCCACCAAAGCCCATCCGGAAGCGTGCCTATGCGAGTCGTCTGCGACAACTGCGCCGCAACCTACAACATTCCGGAGCAGAAGCTCACCAAGGAGGTCAACAAGGCCACCTGCCGGAAGTGCGGCCACCGGATGCTGATTCGCCGGCCCCAAGGCGGCCGCGTGCTGCCTCCGAGCGAAGAAAAGACGCAAATCACCGACATCCCGGTCAACAACCGTCCGGCCGACGTCGAAGAAGAGCGCCCCACCGTGGTGCTCGACCAGGCGCCCGCAGCCCCCCGCGCCGCTGCCGCCCCCGGTCCGGTCCGTGCCCGCCAGAGTGCACCGGCCGTCCCCGCGGCTCCGGTCCAGGCTGCTCCCCGTCCCGCGCCCCAGCCGGCCCCCCAGCCCGCACCGGCCCCCCAGCCCGCCTACGCCCCCGCTCCTGCCGCCCCGGCTGCGCCCGCGTTCAACCCGGCTGGCGACCTCTCCTGGGTGCTCATGGGATGTGGCGCTGCCGCCATCGGCGCCCTGGTGCTCGCGGTCAACATCGACGGCGATGCACTCCTTCGCGTCGTCGGCACTGCCCTCGCCCTGTTTGGCGCGGTCCTGGGTGCGCTGGTGCTCATCACCGGCTCGCGCGGGCGTCAGCCCGCCAACACCGCCGTGGCCGTGCTCCTCTCCTTCGTCTTCGCAGGCATGGGCGCCGCTGGCACCCACTTCGCCGCACAAGCGCTGGCCCCGGTCACCCCCGAGATCACCCGCGCCCCGGTTCCGGCCCCCGCTCCCGTCCCCGACGACGACGCCTCGGTCGACCTCCTCGCCGAAGACGAACCCGAGCCCGAGCCCGAGCCCGAACAGCCCAAGGCCGCTCCCGCCCCCCGTCCTGCCGCCGTGCCCGTGCGTGGCAGCGGCTCGGATGTGGCCCGCAGCAGCACGCCTGCTCCGCCGCCCAAGGAAGAAGCACCGCCGCCGCCGCCCAAGCGCACCGGCCCGCCCATTCCCGCGTCGGTCATCGAAACCATCGTCACGTCCAACTCCGGCGTGAAGCGCTGCTACATGGACGAAAAGCAGCGCTCCGGCACCATCCCGCGCGAGATCAAGATGGTCTTCTCGGTCATGCCGGCCGGCAACGTGAGCAAGGCCCGCGTCACCACCCGCGACTGGCGCGGCACCGACCTCGACATCTGCCTCGGCGGCGCCTTCCGCTCGTTGGTCTTCCCGCCCTTCGAAGGCAGCGAGCCCTACGACACCGGGTACGTCATCCGCATCTGACACCCCGTCTGCTCGTGCACGCCCGGCCCCATGGTCGGGCGTTCGTCGTTCTCGCGGACCGGTTTTCCCGCAAAACCCCACGCACGCGACACAATCGTCACCTGCGCCCCCCGAGGCACACGGAGCGACAAGATACCCGCCCGCTCCAACCGGACCCTCCCCATCGCCCCCCGGGACACCATGGCCCAGAAGCTCCGAAACATCGCCATCATCGCCCACGTCGACCACGGCAAGACCACCCTCGTCGACCACCTCCTGCGCCAGTCGGGCACCTTCCGCGACAACGAAGAAGTCGTCGACCGGGTCATGGACTCCATGGACCTCGAGCGCGAGCGCGGCATCACCATCCTCGCGAAGAACACCGCGGTGTGGTTCGGCGACACCAAGATCAACATCGTGGACACCCCCGGACACGCCGACTTCGGCGGTGAGGTCGAGCGCGTCCTGAAGATGGTCGACGGCGCCATGCTGCTCGTCGACGCCTCCGAAGGTCCCCTCCCCCAGACCCGCTTCGTGCTCGGCAAGGCCCTCGAGGCCGGCCTCGAGATCATGGTCTGCATCAACAAGATCGACCGTCCCGACGCCCGCTCGGCCGAAGTCCTCGACGAAGTCTACGACCTCTTCATCGACCTCGACGCCGACGAAGAGCAGCTCGAGTTCCCCGTCCTCTACGCATGCGCCAAGGAAGGCTACTGCCACCTCGAAGAGAAGCTCGAGCCCGGCGACCTCCGGCCCATGTTCGAAGCCATCGTCGACCACATCCCCCCGCCCAAGGGCGACCCCGACGCCCTCCCCCAGGTGCTCGTCACGCAGCTCGACTACGACAAGTACGTGGGCCGGCTGGCCATCGGTCGCATCATCAACGGCACCGTGCGGCGCAACCAGAACCTCATGCTGGTCACCGCCGACGACCAGAAGCCCGTCAAGATCAACCAGCTGTACAACTACCACGGCCTGGCACGCGTCGAGACCGACGAAGTGGCCGCCGGCGAAATCCTCGCCATCGCCGGCATCGCCGACCTCGACATCGGCGACACCCTCACCGACATCGACAACCCCCAGCCGCTGCCCCGCGTGGTGGTCGAAGAGCCCACCATCGGCGTGCTCTTCATGGCCAACGACGGCCCGCTCGCCGGCCAGGACGGCAAGTACATGACCGCCCGCCAGATCCGCGAGCGCCTCGACAAGGAGTGCCAGACCAACGTGGCCCTCCGCATCGACCCCGACTCCCCGTCGGATGCGCTGCGTCTCTTCGGCCGCGGTGAGCTCCAGATCGCCATCCTCATCGAGCAGATGCGGCGCGAGGGCTGGGAGCTGTGCGTCAGCAAGCCCGAGGTCGTCATCCGCACCATCGACGGCGTCGACCACGAGCCCTTCGAGACCGCCGTGCTCGACTTCCCCGAAGACTACATGGGCGTCGTCACCGAGAAGCTCAACCTGCGCAAGGGCCGCATGACCACCATGAAGATGATGGGGTCAGGTCGCGTGCGCGTCGAGTTCCTCCTGCCCGCCCGCGGCCTCATCGGCTTCCGCGGCGAGTACATGTCCGACACCCGCGGCCAGGGCATCATCAACACCCTCTTCGCCGGCTGGCAGCCCTTCGCCGGGCACATCCTCTTCCGCCAGAACGGCTCGATGGTGTGCGACCGCCTCGGCTCCACCACCGCCTACGCGCTCTACAACCTGCAGCCCCGCGGCAAGCTCTTCGTGGGCCCCGGCACCCAGGTCTACGAGGGCATGATTGTCGGTGAGAACAGCCGCGAGAACGACCTCAACGTCAACGCCGTCAAGGGCAAGAAGCTCACCAACGTGCGCTCCGCCGGCGCCGACGAGAAGCTCATCCTCGCCCCGCCCGTGCAGCTCACCCTCGAAAAGGCCATGGAGTTCATCTCCGACGACGAGCTCATGGAAGTCACGCCCCAGTACATCCGCCTCCGCAAGAAGGTGCTCGCCGCCAACATGCGGTCCGTGGTCCGGGGTGAGCGGAAGAAAGACAAGAAGAAGCGCGGCTGAGTCCGCACATTCGGGGCCTCCGGCGCACAGCGCCTCCGGGCTCCGAAGCCCCCGCAAGCGGGGTCTCCTTCGCAGCGCGAGAGCCAAGGTCTCTCGCGCTTTTTCGTTGGGTCGGTCTCATGCCCGGCACGCCAGGCAGCCCCGATGCCCGCAGCCAGGTGCAGCCAGGTGCCAGGTGTTGATTGTTGCGCCAAACTACGTGCCAACACGTAGCCTGGCGCAACAATCAACACCTGACGCCCACGCGCAACACCCCACACCCCGCCTGGTCGCGCGGGCCTACTCCCGCCCCTCCCACGGCCACTGCCCCACCGCCGGCGTCGTCCCCAGCCCCGCCCGCGACCGCTGCACCAACAGCGCGTCCACCAGCACCAGCGCCGCCATCGCTTCCACAATCGGCACCGCCCGCTGCACCACACACGGGTCGTGACGCCCCTTCGGCTTCACCGTGGCTGCTCGCCCGCGGTCATCCACCGTCTCCTGCTCGAAGAACACCGTGGCCACCGGCTTGAACGCCACCGAGAATGCAATCGGCATCCCATTGCTGATGCCGCCTTGAATCCCCCCCGAGTGGTTCGAGCGGGTGCGCGCGCCCCCTGCGCCATCCGGCTCCCACACATCATTGTGGTCGCGCCCACGCAGGTCGACCCCTGCATATCCGCTGCCGCTCTCGAAGCCCTTGGCCGCCGGAATCGACAGCATCGCCCCGGCCAACGCCGCCTCCAGCTTGTCAAACACCGGCTCTCCCAGCCCCGCCGGCACTCCACGCACCACGCAGCGCACCACACCGCCCACCGTGTCGCCGTCCTTGCGCGCCGCCTGCAGCACATCCACCATTCGCTCGGCCGCATCCGCATCGGGACACCGCAGCGGATGGCGGTCCACGGCGGCCCGACTCACCGTCGCCGGGTCGACCGACGCCTGCACACCTCCCAGCCGGTCCACCCACGCCACCAGCTCCACCGGCCCCACCGCCTGCAGCACCTGCTCGGCGACCGCCCCCGCAGCCACCCGCGCCACCGTCTCGCGCGCGCTCGCCCGGCCGCCCCCTTGCCACGTGCGAAAGCCGTGCTTGGCGTCGTACACGAAGTCTGCATGAGACGGACGGTACCGGTCGGCGAACGGCTTGTACGACCGTGGGTCGGCATCCTTGTTGCGCACCACCATCGACAGCGGCGTGCCCAGCGTGCGTCCGTCGAACACCCCCGACAGCACCTCGAAGGCATCCGTTTCCTTCCGCGCCGTCACAAACTTCGACGTCCCCGGCCGCCGCCGCGCCAAGGCAGCCCGGACCGCATCCAGGTCCAGCTCGAGGCCCGCCGGGCACCCGTCCACCACCACGCCGAGGGCACCCCCATGGCTCTCGCCAAAGGTGGTCACCCGAAACAATCGCCCGAACGTAGAACCCGACACCCGACCTCCGACCACGCGAGATTCATGCCCGCGCGGGGTCCGTCTCGGATACCCCACCGAGCGATGCCCGACCCCTCTCCCACCGCCGTCCTCGTCACCTGCTTCGGCGGAGAGTGGCTCCAGCGCGCCATCGCCAGCCTCCGCGCCCAGTCGCACGCGCCCGCACACATCGTCGTGGCCGTCAGCCACCCCCACCCCATCCACCTGCCCGCCGAAGCCGCCGACCTCACCATCGTGCGCCGCCCCACCCCCTCCGGCTTCGCGCCCACCGCGAACCTCGGCCTCGCGCACGTCCGTGATGGCCCCGTCCTCGTCCTCAACGACGACACCGAAGCCAGCCCCGACTTCATCGCCGCCATGGTCCGCGCGCTCGCCACCCACGGCCCCGGCATCTACCAGCCCCGCATCGTGCTCGCCGACCCCACCGACGGCGTCGAGCGCATCGACAACACCGGCCACCGCCTGTTCTTCGATGGCTTCAACCTCGCCCGGGAACGCGGTCGCCCCCTCGCCCACTCCCGTGGCCCCGCCTGTGGCGAAGTCGGCGCCTTCTCCGGCGCGGCCGTCCTCTTCAGCCGCGAGGTCCTCGACGCCACGGGTGGCTTCGACGCCGACCTCGACGCCTTTGGCGAAGACCTCGACCTCTCCCTGCGCGCCCGCCGCCGCGGCTTCCGCATTCGCTTTGTCGACGATGCCCTCATCCGGCACGCCCTCGGCGCCAGCTACGGCCGCACCGGTGCCCGCAAGGTCTTCCTCATCGAGCGCAACCGCACCCGCGCAGCCCTGCGCAGCCTGCCCACCAGCGCCGTCGCCACCCTCCCGGTCTGGACCGGACTCCGGCTCACCGCCCTCGGCACCGCCGCCCTCCTCGGTCGCGGCGTGGGCTCCGGTGTGGGCCTGAAGGGCACAGCAGCCGCCCTCCTCGGCGGACTCGCAGGGTTCGCCACCGCCCCCGACGCCCTGCGAAAGCGGCTCCGCGACCGTCGGCACTGGACCACCACCGACCGCGAGATGTGGCGCCATCTCCTGCGCCACCACGCCCGCCCCGAAGACTTCCTGTCCACCGGAACCGCCCCGTGAGCGCCCCACCACCCATCGCCGTCGTCCTGCCCTGCTACCACTACCAGGACAGCCTGAACCGCGTGCTGGACGAACTCTTCGAGGCCCGCAAGGCAGGCCGCGCGCTGCGCATCTATGTCGTCGACGACGGCTCCTCTCCCCCACTCTACGTCCACCATCCCGGCGTCCACACCCTCCGGCACCCGCAGAACCGCGGCTACGGCGCAGCCCAGAAGACCGGCTACGCCCTCGCTCTGGCCCACGGCGCCCAGCGCGTGGTCATGCTCCACGGCGACGGCCAGTACCCCACCCCCGACACCCTCGCGCTCGCCGACGCCCTCGACCACGCCGACGTCGCCCTCGGCAGCCGCTTCATCCAACACCGAGGTCAGCACATCCCCGCCTGGCGCCGCTGGGGCAACCGCCTGCTCACCACCGCCGCCAACGCACGCTTCGGGGTGCGCCTGTCCGAGCTCCACACCGGCGCCCGGGCCTTCCGCGCCAGCGCCCTCCTCGCCCTGCCCCTCGAGTCCTTCAGCGACGACTTCGTCTTCGATCAGCAGGTGCTGGCCGGACTCCTCGCCCGCGGAGCCCGCTTCGCCGAGCGCCCCATCCAGGCCCGCTACGACGACACCGTCAGCAGCATCGGCTTCCGCCGATCGATTCGCTACGGCTTCGGCTGCCTCTGGACCCTCGGCACCACCCGACACGTCTCCCACAATCTCGAGTAGCGACCCATACGGTTTTCGGGGCATCGTAGAGACATGCCGGCGGAAGGCGATCCCGCTCGGCCCGCAGCCCCGCCGCCCAGCCCCTGTCCAGGCGGCCCGGCCGATGCCTTGGGAGACCCCCGATGGATGCTGAACTCGTCGATCGCTTCGATGCCCTCCGTGCGTCCCGCCGCGTCGATGTCCGCGATGGCGCCGCGGTCCTCCAGGTGCCCGAAGCCCGCCTCTTCGCCGCCCACACCGACCCCGACCGCGTCCGGCTCGCCGACGACTGGAAGGCCCTCCTCGAGAGCCTTCCCAACCTCGGCACGCTCCGCTTCCACACCGACACCCGCCTGGGCCTGCACCGGGTCGACGCCGCCATCGAGAAGGTCCGCGTCGGCCCCACCTCGGCGGTTCTTCGCGGCGACTCGGTCGACCTTCGCCTGCTCCTCACCCGCTGGAACACCGCGTGGGCCGTCATGCACGACCGCGACGGCTTCGCTGAGCTCGGCATCCACATCCACGACCCCCACGGCGACCCCGTCCTGCGCATCGTCCAGACCATGCGCACCGACCGCCGCGCCATGCAGCGGCTCGTGGGCACCCTACGCGCTCCACAGCAGAACGCACCGCTGCCGCTCACCGAACCGCCCAGCCTGCCCAGCCCACCCGCCGTGGCCCCCAACCTCCGCGACGCATTGCTCGAGTCATGGCCGCACCTCAAGGGCATGCGCGACTTCGGCACCCTGCTCCGCCGCCACGGCCTGCGCCGCCCCGACGCCTACGCCCTCGTGGCGCCCGTCTTCGCCCAGCCCATCGCCTTCGGTACCGTCCGCGACATCCTCGAGCGCAGCGTGCGGTCCGAGGTTCCGGTCTCCATCGGCATCGGCAACCGCGCCTGCATCCAGGCTCACCGCGGCCTGGTCGACCACGTCTCCCATCCCGGCGGCTGGCTCACCATCCGCGACCCATCGGTGTTCATCCACCTCGACCCACGCACGGTCGACAGCGTGTGGGTCGTCCGCCGACCAGGCCCGGGCGGCACCCACATCCACGTTGAGCTGCTCGGCCCCGGGGGCGACCTCCTGGGCACCATCCGCAGCTTGCGCACCGAGAACCAGTCCGAAGACTGGCGGTGGCGCCGCATCGTGGGCGCGGCCCTAAACAACACCTGACCGACCCGACGCCCGTCCCTCCTCGAGCCGGTCTCTCAACGAAAGGCGGGCCTCGCGGCGGGTCTGGGCTTCCTCAAAGCGGCGGGGGTCATCCCCCGGAGCCAGCCGCGGCACCGGCGCCGGCCGACCGTGCCCGTCCAGGTGCACAAACGTGAGGTAGGCGCTGCAGCAGTGCACGCGAGAACCGGCCTTCGGGTCTTCGGCCTCCACGCGCACCCCCACCTCCATCGACGTGCCCCACGACCGGTTCACCTGCGCGCGCAGCACCACCACCATCCCGCGCCGCACCGGTCGCTTGAAGACCAGCTGGTCCATCGACGCCGTGACCACCTCGCCTCGACAGAAGCGCTGGGCCGCCACGGCTGCACAGATGTCGCACCACGCCATGATCTGCCCACCGAAGGCATTTCCGTGGTTGTTGGACTGACCGGGCAGCAACAGTTGGGTCATGACCGTGCGGGTCTGCTCAACGGGAACGGGGGACAGCGGCGAGACGGACATCGGGGGGCTCCAGGGACCACCGACCTCTACCCCGACAGCCGCCCCGCGCGCGCCCCGAGCGCCATCCCAGCCAGCTCCGCGAGCTGATGGAGGGCATCGTGCACCCCTGCCGCACCCGCCACCATCCCCGGAGCCGCCCCCAGCGCCGCACGAATCCCCGGCACCGGCAACGAAGCCCCCACTCGGGCACGAACGGCATGTTCGGCCCGCCGCCGATGGAAGTCTGCGCGAACGTGCGGCGGATGCGAGTGCAGCACCGGCGCCCCTCCGGCCAACACAACCCGGCGCCCCCGTGTCCACACGAGGTCTTCTGCGATGGGCACATCGTGCGTGGCCCACCGCCTCAGGTCGGCCGTTCGATACAGCGTGGCCACATGGTCGGCGTGGGGCAGCGTGCGTCGGCCGGTCGGGGTCCACCGGCGGATGGCCGCTCGGGTGCGTGGAGTGGCGGTGGGCCAAGGCACCTGTCGCGCCACCACGGCATCGGCCCCACCCAACGCCGCCACCATTGTTCCCACAAAGCCGCGCCCCAGCGGAATCGCGTCGTCCGACATCATCATCACGAGCGGCGTGTCGACCTGCTCGAGCGCCCGCCGACGCGTGTCTGCATGTCCGGTCCAGGTCGTCCGCCACACCCGGGCACCAGCCACCACCTCGGGCCCGCCCCCATTCGACACCACCAGCACCCGCGTGTCTCCACTCTGGACACGCAGGACCGGCAGCGCGCGGGGAACCCAACGATGGGTGGGAATCACCACGGTGACCGGGGGCCCATCCGGGGCAGCTGCAGGCGCACCAAACCGCGCGATGTGGGGCTGGGTGCTGTGCACGAGCGGCCCGAGCTCACCGGCATGCCACCCGTCCGGGACAGGTCCGCGCCACACCACCGGTCGTCCGACACGCAGCGCAGCCTCCCACCGAAGACAGGTGGTTCGGTCGACCGCTCTGATGACCAGCGGCCTCACCGCTCGGCACCGCGCCAGACATCGGCCTGGTGACGGCGATACCACTCGACCGTCTCGGCGAGCCCGGTGGTGAAGGGCACCCGGGGTGACCAGCCGAGCCGCGCCCGAGTGAGGGAGTCGTCGAGCAGGTACACCCGGTCCTGGCCCAGGCGCTCGGGTCCGAACACGAGGTCGTGGCCGCCACACAGAGCCGCCACCTGCTCGGCGACCGTTCGGTTCACCCGCACATCACCACCTGCCAGGTGCCAACTCGCACACGGCACCCAGTCCTGGAGGATGTCGGCGAGGCCGCGCGCACAGTCCGAGACATGCAGCCAGTCCCGTCGCGCCGTCCCCCGGCCGTGCACTGGAATGGGCCCGCCGCCCAGGGCCGCGAGCGTCCAGCAGGGAATGGCCTTTTCGGGGTGCTGCCGGGGGCCGTAGTTGTTCGTACACCGCACGATGGCCGCCCGGGATCCGAACGAATGCCGCCACGCCATCACCACGGCTTCGGCCGCCACCTTGCTGGCTGCGTAGGGATTCCCCGGACGAAAAGGAGCATCCGGCCCACTCGCTTCGTCCGCCAATGCCGCTCCGAACACTTCATCGGTCGACATGTGCACCACGCGCTCCACCCCAAGCCGAAGCGCGACATCCAGCACCACACGGGTTCCTTCAACATTGGTGCGGAAGAAGGGTGCCGCATCGCCCAGCGACCGGCTCACGTGGCTCTCGGCCGCGAGGTGCAGGACCGCTTCGCAGCCGATCATCGCTCGGGACACGTCGGCCTCCACCGCCACATCCCCCCGATGGAAGGTGTGGGGAACCCCGGACAGGTTCCAGCGGCGCCCCGCATACGTGAGGAGGTCGAGCACCACCACATCGGCGCCACGAGACACCAGCTCGCGCACCAGCATCGACCCGATGAATCCCGCTCCACCCGTGACCAGTACCCGCACAGCGCACTCCATCCGGCCGCACCACCGCTCGACCGCCATCAACCTACCTCGCCGACTTGATGCCTCCCCCGTGTCGACCCCGAGGCAGGTGGGTGACGCCCGTCATCTGTCTATCGGAATGCCCAGATACGGCTGGTTTACAACGACCGCTGAACGCCCACTTGCAGCCCACCGTCGAGCCACAGCCCACTCTGGCGCCCGCAGATTCCGTGGATCCCGTGACGGATCGACTCCCCCTCCCTACAATGGCGACCAAATTTCCCGTCTCGGAAGTCGAGACATCCCCCTCGCCGGTCCGCCCGCCCTTCGGGGCATGAGGTCCAAGGCGCTTCACCGCGCACCCCCTCCTCGCAGGACCCTCCGGAATCATGAGCGCAGCACGTCGGGCCGTCGCCCCACTCCTCACCCTGCAGGCATTCATCTTCGTCGTCCTGACGGTGGTGGTTGGCGCGTTGTACTGGGTCGAGCGCGCCACGTTCGGTGCCGAGGTGGACGGGCCAGCGGCCGACATCCGCACCGCACGCGTCCAGGCCAACCGCGCCGTGTCGCTGCCGTACGCCGTCGCCGCCACACGCGACGAAAGCATCGCGCGCGAAGCCCGCGAGTCCATCAACAAGGCAGAAGGCGCGCTCGAGCGAATCCGAAACGAGGTCGGACACCTCGCCGGGGTTCACCGCGGTGTCGACGACGCAATCAAGGCGCTGAGCGAGCTCAAGGGCGTTCTCGCCACCATCGAAGCCGCCAACGAAGGCACCCGCCTCACCAACGCCTACACCGAGCTCGCCACCCAGCGCGATGCCCTCGACGACGCCCTGGCCCGCATCGACAAGCCGGTCCAGCAGGCCCTCGCCTTCCACTACGACCAGAAGATTCAGATCCTCCTGGTGGTGTGGGCAGCCGCGCTCGTGGTCTCGCTCGTCACGGGCCTCACCGCCCGTCGGCGCACCCAGGCCAACGAAACCGAAGAAGACCAACGCCGCGCCAAGGCCATCGACGGCCTCACCCGGGTGCTCCGCCAGGCCATCGAGAACGAAGAGGTCCAGCTGGGCGTCCTGCCCGCCGGCGACCAATACTCCGCCGTCGCCGAGGCCACCTCCAAGCTGGTCACCCGCGTCGAGAGCCTGCAGCGCGCCAACAAGGAAATGGCCCGCAGCAACAGCTTCCTGCAAGACCTCCAGGAAGCGCTGTCGCTCGCCGAGACCGAACACGCCGTCCTCCAGACCGCCATGCGCGCCGCCGACAGCGCCTACCGCGACCTCGGCTTCCAGCTCATCACGGTCGACCCCGCCGACCGCACCGTGCGCCTCACCAACCCCGACGGCCCCGGCATCTGTAGCTTTCCCGCTCCAGAACAGTGCCCGGCCCTGTCGCACGGCCGCACCTGGCACCACCGCGTCGACGACGCCCTCGCCCGGTGCCCCCGGCTCAACGAAGACGACCTCTGCGTCACCTGCGCCCCCATCCAGGTCGAAGGCAAGCCCGCCGCCGTCGCCCAGCTGTCCGGCTACGACGCCCAGACCATCCGCTTCGAAGAGCTCGAGGCCCTGGCCCTGGCCACCGCCGTCCGCCTGTCGGTCACCCGCAACATCGCGGCCGCCACCAACGACAGCATGACCGACCACCTCACCGGCCTCGCCAACCGCCGCCTGTACGAACAGCGCGTGGGCGACCTCGACCTCGCCGGTGTCCCCTACGCCCTCGTGATGGCCGACCTCGACCACTTCAAGGCCCTCAACGACCGCTACGGCCACGACGTCGGCGACCGCTGCCTCGAGATCTTCGCCGCGGTCCTCAAAGACGCCTGCCGCGACTCCGACCTCCCCTGCCGCCTCGGTGGCGAAGAGTTCGTCCTGGTCCTCCCTGGCGTGGGTGTGAAGGCTGGCTTGGCCGTCGCCATGCGGGTTCGCGCCTACCTCGCCGATGCCGTCACCCGCGGGCCGGCCCGATACACAGTCTCATTGGGTGTGGCTGCGCGCCCCGAGCACGGAAATTCGGCTGAAGCTGTCCTTCGCGCCGCCGATGCCGCCCTCTACGACGCGAAGGAGGCTGGGCGCGATCAGGTGGTCCCCGCGAGAATGCACACCAACCTCGAAGCGGCTCGCTGACGCTTCGGAGCGCCTGCAACGGCCCCGCCTCACGTCCAAGCCGCCACCCGGCTGCAGCCAGGGCCCCCAAATCACCAGACGCCGGCAGTGGAAGCTGTCGGCGTCTTTGTGTGTATTCCACAGTGCGACCGCCTCGGTCTCCGGTCATCATCTCTGCATGACCCGGTGTTCGAGCCTCCCCCCGCCCACCCCCCAGCAGGGTCGGGCCATGGCTGCTGTCGCCTTCCGCTCACCCACCCCGTCCCACCCAAGCCCGCACATTTCGCGGGTGCCTTCCCCATGACCGTTCCCCGGTCCAGGAGCGTGCGCATGTCCGTGTCCAGCGTCCCCGCCGAACACTCCCTCCTCGGGATGATCTCCGAGCTGCAAGACATTCGGGAATACCAAGAGCTCCACTGGGAAGGCACCTTCACCGAATACCTCGACATCGTGCGCGACGACCCTGGCGTGTGTCGAAACGCCTACCAGCGTCTGTACGACATGATCATGCACTTCGGGACCGAGGAATACACCGAATACAAGAAGCGCATCATCCGGTACAAGTTCTTCGACGACCCCTTCGACAACGGCAAAGACGCCGTCTTCGGCATCGACGTCCACCTCATGAAGCTCGTGCGGGTCTTCGAGTCTGCGGCGCTTGGCTATGGCCCCGAAAAGCGGGTCATCCTCCTCCACGGACCGGTCGGCTCGGCCAAGTCTACGATTGCACGGCTGCTCAAGAAGGGCCTCGAGTGGTACAGCCGCCAACAGATCGGCCGTCTCTACACATTCTCCTGGGTGGGCGAAGACGGTGAGGTCACGCGGTCTCCACTCAACGAAGACCCCCTCAAGCTCATCCCGCCCGACATCCGGCCGCAGGTGCTCCAGTCCATCGAAAAGGAAGGCCGCGCGCGGTACCCCCTGCGCCTGGAGGGCGACCTCGACCCCGTCTCCCGGTTCATGTTCCGCGAGACCATGAAGCAGGTGGGCGGCGACTGGGCCAAGCTCACCAGCCGCATCCGCGTGCACCGCCTCGTGTTGTCCGAAAAGGACCGTGTCGGCATCGGCACCTTCCAGCCCAAAGACGAAAAGAACCAGGACTCCACCGAGCTCACCGGCGACATCAACTACCGCAAGATTGCCGAGTACGGCTCCGACTCCGACCCCCGGGCCTTCAACTTCGACGGCGAGTTCTGCGTCGCCAACCGCGGCCTCATCGAGTTCGTCGAGGTTCTCAAGCTCGACGTCGCCTTCTTGTACGACCTCCTCGGCGCCAGCCAGGAGCACGTCATCAAGCCCAAGAAGTTCGCCCAGACCCACATCGACCAGGTCATCTTGGGCCACACCAACGAACCCGAGTACCGAAAGCTCCAGTCCAACGAGTTCATGGAGGCTCTGCGCGACCGCACCATCAAGATCGACGTGCCCTACATCACCAAGTGGCACGCCGAAGCCCGCATCTACGCCAAGGACTTCAACAACAAGCGCGTGCGCAAGCACATCGCGCCGCACACCCTCGAGATGGCCGCCATGTGGGCCGTTCTCACCCGACTCGAAGACCCCAAGAAGCACAACCTCACGGGCGTGCAGAAGCTCAAGCTCTACGACGGCAAGTCGCTGCCCGGGTACACCGAAGACAACGTCAAGGAGCTGCGCAAGGCCGCCAAGCGCGAGGGCCTCGAGGGCATCAGCCCGCGGTACGTCCAAGACAAGATCTCCAACGCCCTCGTGCGCGACCCCGACTCTGCGTGCATCAACCCCTTCATGGTGCTCAACGAGCTCGAGAGCGGCCTCGACAACCACTCGCTCATCAACGACGAAGAGCTCAAGAAGAAGTACCGCTCCATCCTCGGCACCGTGAAGAAGGAGTACGAGGACATCGTCAAGAACGAGGTCCAGAAGGCCATCGCCGCGGATGAAAACGCCATCTCGCGTCTCTGCAGCAACTACATCGACAACATCCGCGCGTACTGCATGAAGGAAAAGGTCCGCAACAGCTTCACCGGCGCCTACGAAGAGCCCAACGAGCGCCTGATGCGGTCCATCGAAGAGAAGATCGACATCCCCGACACCCGCAAGGACGACTTCCGGCGCGAGCTGATGAACTACATCGGCGCGCTGGCCATCGACGGCCGGATGTTCGACTACAAGTCCAACGAACGCCTGCACAAGGCCCTCGAGCTCAAGCTCTTCGAGGACCAGAAGGACACCATCAAGCTCACCAGCCTCGTGAGCCAGGTGGTGGACAAGGACACCCAGGCCAAGATCGACATCGTCAAGCAGCGGCTCATCGACAAGTACGGCTACGACGACCAGTCCGCCACCGACGTCCTGAACTTCGTCGCAAGCATCTTCGCCCGCGGCGACGCCAAGGAACGCAAGTAGGTCTTCGTTCGGCCGTGGGTTGGACCACCCGCCCACGGTCGCCACCCCAGCTTCTCGTCGAGGGGCCGTCGTGATTCTCAACATCGAAAACGACCTGAACCGCTTCAAGGAAATCGTGAAGGGCAAGGTCCGCAAAGACCTCCGGCGGTACATGTCGTCGGGCGAGATGATTGGCAAGCAGGGCAACAAGCGGGTCTCCATCCCTCTGCCCCAGATCGGCATTCCCCGCTTTCGGTACGGCAAGAACGACACCGGCGGCGTGGGCCAGGGCGAAGGCGACGATGGCGATGCCGTCGGTCAGCCCGGCGACGGCTCCGGGAAGGCCGGCGACCAGCCCGGACAGCACAGCATCGAGGCCGAGGTCAGCCTCGAAGAGCTCGCCGAGATCATGGGCGAAGAGCTCGCTCTGCCCCGCATCGAGCCCCGTGGCAGCAAGCAGATCAGCAGCGAGCGCGACCGCTACACCGGCATCTCCAAGCTCGGCCCCGAGGCTCTGCGCCACAACAAGCGCACCTTCCGCGAAGCGCTCAAGCGCCAGATTGCCAGCGGCACCTACGCGCCCGCCCGACCGGTCATCGTCCCCATCAAAGACGACAAGCGCTACCGCTCCTGGAAGACCAAGAACGAGCCCCAGTCCGCCGCTGTCATCATCTACATGATGGATGTGTCGGGCTCGATGGGCAACGAACAGAAGGAAATCGTCCGCCTCGAAGCCTTCTGGATCGATACCTGGCTGCGGCACAACTACAAAAACGTCGAGACACGCTTCATCATCCATGATGCCGCCGCACGCGAGGTCCCGCGCGATGTGTTCTTCCGCACCAAAGAGTCTGGCGGAACCCTCATCTCGAGCGCGTACAAGCTCGCCGTGAAAATCCTCGAAGAGGACTACCCGGCCCAAGACTGGAACATCTACCCCTTCCACTTCTCCGACGGCGACAACTGGTCGGCCAACGACACCCGGTCGTGCATGAAGCTGCTCAACGAGCACATCATCCCCGTCAGCAACCAGTTCTCGTACGGCCAGGTCGACTCCGAGTACGGCTCGGGCCAGTTCTACAAAGACCTGAACGAACAGTTCGCCAAGGACGAACGGGTCGTCACCTCTCGCATCCCCCGCCGCGACGCCATCATGGACTCCATCAAAGAGTTCCTCGGCAAGGGCAACTGACCACCCCCGGAGACGCTCATGGCACACGACGGCTACTTCTTCCGGTCCCGACGCGGCCTTCCGGCCGAGCTGGTCGAAGCTCAGGTGCGGGTTGAAGCGATTGCAAAGGGCTACGGCCTCGACTTCTGCGAAATCGTCTTCGAGATGTGCGACTACGACGAAATCAACATGATTGCGGCGTATGGCGGCTTCCCCACCCGCTACCCCCACTGGCGCTTTGGCATGGACTTCCTGCAGATGCGGAAGGGCTACGAGTACGGGCTGCAGAAGATCTACGAGATGGTCATCAACACCGTCCCGTCGTACGCGTACCTGCTCGACAACAATACGTTCATGGACCAGAAGCTCGTGATGGCCCACGTCACCGGCCACGTCGACTTCTTCACCAACTCGAGCTGGTTCGCCCACACCAACCGCAAGATGCTCGACCAGATGGCCAACCACGCCGCGCGCGTGCGCCGCCACATCGACGCCCGGGGCGTGTCCACCGTCGAACAGTTCATCGATGCCTGCCTGTCCATCGAGAACCTCATCGACCCCTACCTGCACCACATCCGGCGCACCCGCCCCCGCAGCGAGTCCGACATCGAGCGGGCCAGCCTCGAACCAGGCGTCGTGAAGCTGCCGGCGCGGTCCTACATGGACAAGTACATCAACCCGCCGGAGTACATCGCCGCCCAGCGCAAGAAGAAGGCCGAAGAAGTGCAGCAGATGCAGCGCTTCCCCGAGTCTCCCCTGCGCGACGTGATGCTGTTCATCATCCAGAACGGCCGCATGGCCCGCTGGCAACAAGACGTCATGGGCATCATCCGCGACGAAGCCATCTACTTTGCGCCCCAGGCCCAGACCAAAATCATGAACGAGGGCTGGGCCAGCTACTGGCACACCACCATGATGACCCGCGACCTCCTCGAAGACAGCGAAGTCATCGACTACGCCGACCACCACAGCGGCACGGTCACCATGCGCCCGGGGTCCATCAACCCCTACAAGATTGGCATCGAGCTCTACCGCCATATCGAGCGGCGGTGGGACAAAGGCCAGTTCGGCAAAGACTGGCTCGACTGCGACGACGTGGTGGTGAAGCGCGACTGGGACAAGGGCACGGGCCTGGGCCGCCAGAAGATCTTCGAGGTGCGCCGCTCGCACAACGACATCACCTTCATCGACGAATTCCTCACGGAAGACTTCGTGCGCGAGCAGGGCCTCTTCACCTACGAATACGACAAGCGGGCCGGCCACTACAAGGTCGACAGCCGCGAGTTCTCGGCCGTGAAGCAGAAGCTGCTGTTCATGCTGTCCAACCGCGGCAACCCACGCATCTTCGTCACCGATGGCAACCACGCCAACCGCGGCGAGCTCGAGCTCACCCACCAGCACGAGGGCACCGACATCCAGGTGCAGTGGGCCGAACAGACGCTCCGCAACGTGGCCAACCTCTGGGGTCGCCCCGTCCACCTCGTCACACAGGTCGACGACAACCGAGTGGTGCTCCACCACGACGGCACCGAGTTCAAGGCCGAGGGCCTCAAGCAGAAAGGACGGCGACGGCGCGCGTGACGGTCGAGTGACGGCGCCACCCCTGCATACAGGTACGCACGAATCGTCCGATGGGATCGAACCCCTGGTGTGTCAGCATGGCGAAGCTGCCACAGGCGGAATTGTCGCGATAGACGGCGCCGCTGGCGACTGCACGGTCCTCTGGACCGCGTGCCCTCATGCGTGTGCCGCGGAGCTCTCATGTCCTCCCCACCCCCCGACCCCTCGGATGTCGACTCCCCCGGCCGAGCGACCGACACCGCGGTCACCGGAACGGGCGCCATCGCGGTCGACCACCCCGACGCCCGGGTCGAAGCCGACGTTGAAGCCAGCGGTCCCGTGGGGGTCCGCCTGCGCGGCTTGAAGGTCCGGCCCACCACCGACCACCCCGTCGACCTCCACGCCCGCGCCACAGACCTCGTCGAGCGGGTCCGGCCCGGTGGGGAGCGCCTGCACGCCGTCGAGGTCGACCCCGGACTCGGTGGCGGCAACCTGCGCACGGCCCCGTCCGACATCCGTGGCGGCCGCTACTTCCAGGTCGACATCACCCCCTCCGGCGAAGCCGACGTCCGCCGCATCGCCGTCGACCCCACGTCCGGCGAGCGCACCACCCAGCCCTTCGACCTCACCCGTCGCCAGCTCGAAGACCTCGTCGATGGCCTGGCCACCCTGCCTCCGGAGGACGACTGACGTGTGGGCACTCGCGGCCACCATCGGACTCCTCGGACCGGCCCGGGCCGCGCCACCATGGGTCGACCCCGGCAGCCCCGACTCCGGAAGCGGTCCCCTGGCCGTCATCGTGCCCCAGCCCGGCCTCCGCCCCATGGCCTACACCGAGCTGGCCCGCACGCTCGAAGCAAACGGCTGGAGCACCGTGCTGATGCGGCTCCCCACCGACCCCAGCACCCTCACCACCCGCACCCTGCCCGCCGTCTCCCGGGCCACCGCCGACCGACCAGTGCTCCTCGTCGGCCACGGCTACGGCGGACGCGCTGCGCTCGGCTGGTCCGACCTCACAAGCGCCACCTGTGCCGTCGCCCTGCTCGGCGTGCCCCTCGTCGTGCGGACCACCGCCTGGCCCACCCCACTCCCCCAGCCCGGCGCGCATCCCGACGGCCTCCAGCTCGCCCACGACCCCCACACCTTCTGGCCCCTCGTCCAGCCCGGCGCCCACATCCCCACCTCCTGGCTGGGGCACCTCTCCGCCGACTGGCTCGCCCACATCGCCGAAGCCCCCGCGCATCCCGTCACCGTCCCCGCCCATCACCCCGGCTGGGTGGCCGTGGCCCCGCTCGACGAGCTCGCACCGCCCGAGACCACCGGTGTCTTGCCCTCCACCACCACCTTCACCCGGTGGGGCATGCTCCGCGGCTGGCGCACCGACGCCACCACCGCCGACCTCCTCACCGACACCCGTCCCGCCGCCCACCTCGCCCGCTGGGCCCACCGCTCCTGCGCCTGAACCGTGCCCCACCTGCTGCTCATCGAAGACAACCACACCGCGCGCCGGAACATCCAGCGCCTGTTGCAGCGGTTTGGCTACCAGGTGACCGCAGTCCCCGACGGCATGTCCGGCCTCGACGCCGCCCGCCAGGACCCCTCCCTCGACCTCGTGCTCACCGACGTCGGCCTCCCCGACATCGACGGCAACACCGTGGCCCGCCTGCTCCGCCGCGACCGCGACACCGCGCACCTCCCCATCATCGCCGTCACCGCGCACGTCTACCTGGGCAGCCGCGAAGAGTCCCTGGCCGCCGGCTGCGACGACTGGGAGCCCAAGCCCATCAACTTCAGGCGCCTCCGCGGCAAGATCGACCAGCTCCTCCGCGACCGCACCCACCCATGACCCTCTCCATCGCCCTCCTCGCGGTTGCTGCTGCCGCCGAGCCCATCGCCCTCACCACGTCCGACGGCGCCACGGTCTCCCTCCACCACTTCTCGGGAGACGGCCGGCCCGTGCTCCTGGTGCACGGCCTGTCGTCCAACCACCGGTCCTTCGACCTCGACGACCGCGGTCTGGCCCACGACCTCCAAGACGCCGGCTACGACGTCTGGATGCTCGACCTCCGCGGCCGCCTCGACAGCACACCGCCGCCCGGCCGACCCGCCTGGAGCCTCGACGACTACGGCCGCCACGACCTCCCCGCCGCCATCGACCACATCCGCGCCGAGAGTGGCCACGACACCGTCGCCTACGTGGGCCACTCGATGGGCGGCATGGTGCTCGCCATCTACCACCACTGGCACGGCGGCAGCGCCCTCGGCCCGGCTGTGGTGCTCGGCAGTCCCCTCACCTTCGACCACCCCGACCCCCTCCTCCGCACCAGCGGCCGCTCGATGCGCACCGGCCAGCTCCTGCGCAAGGTCCCCAGCCCCGCCGCCGCCAAGAGCGCCGCCGTCCTCCCCCGCACCGCCCGCGTCGATGCCCTGTTGTTCGACGACCAGGGCACCTCCGCCGCCACCCGCAAGGCGATGTACCGCGCCATCGTGAGCCCCATGACCGCCGGCGAGCTCAAGCACCTGGGGCACATCGTCCGCGCCGGCCAGCTCGTCTCTGCCGACGGCACCATCGACTACGTGGACAGCCTCGCCGACTGGACCACCCCGCTCCTCGTGGTCGCCGGCCGCACCGACCGCGTCGCGCCACCCGACCGCGTGGTCTCCTGGATCGACGCCATCCCGTCGGCCAACACCACCTTCCTCGTGGCCGGCACCGCCCGCGGCTACCCCCACGAGTACGGCCACCTCGACCTCATCCTCGCCGACAACGCCAGCGCCCACCTCCACGCCGACATCCTCGGGTGGCTGCAGCAACACTGACCGTCAGTCGAGCTCGGTGCTCTTCTCCAGCCGGCCCCGCGCCTTGTCGACCGGGTACTTGCGGGCGTTGCGGTCGAGCTTGTCGAGAGTGGCCTGCGTGAGGTCGATCCCAGCTGCCTCACAGAAGTTGAGCAAGCAGATGAAGACGTCGGCGGCTTCATCCGCCACCTTCGGCACCCGCGCGGCCACCGGGGGCTGGGGGCCGTCGTCGGCGCTCCACAGATAGAGCTCCAGCAGCTCTCCGGCCTCCACCGACAGCGCCATCGCCAGGTTCCGGGCCGAGTGGTACTGCGCCCAGTCCCGGTCGGCGTTGAAGGTGCGCAGGCGGTCCCGCAAGACGCCCACAGGGGTGTTGGCATCGGTCGATGTGACCGTCGTCGTGCCGAGGTTCGCTTCCACCATTGCCGGTCCGCCCATTGCTGTGCTACCTGTGCGAGGACGTCGCGGACCCGACACTCTGCCCCGACCCCCACGGCCAGGTCATCCCTCTCGGAGGCCCACACCGCGGGATTAACGCGCGGGACAGCTCCCCCCACCCACGTGGCACCACCCCGTGCCCACCGGGCAGCCTCTGCCCTCCGGTGGATTCCTTCCGGCTCCGCGCACACGGAGGAACGATGACACGCCGCCTCATGATGCTCACCATCGGGCTGTTCACCACCGCTGGCTGCGAAGGCTCGCTCAACCAGGGCTACGAGAAATTCGAAGACACCGGCGAGGGTGAAGGCGAAGGCGAAGGCGAGGGTGAAGGAGAGGGCGAAGGTGAAGGAGAGGGCGAAGGCGAGGGCGAGGGTGAGATCCCCGAGACCTGCACCAACGCCTGGTACCCCATCCACGAAGCCGGCTGGACCAAGACCTACCGGGTCACGTTCGACGGCGGCGAGGGCACCGGCACCGAGTCCGGCTACGGCCCCCTGACCGACCACGAGCTGGCCGAGACCGGCGACATCTACGGTGTGAACACCATCATCGAGTCCTCCACCTGGACCTACAACATCATCCAGAGCGTGGGCTGCGACACCGACGGCGAGGGCATGTTCCTCTACGACTACGCCGGTGACTGGACCACCTCCCTGTTCGGCCTCATCGACATCAGCGGCTCCGTCGACGCCTCGCTCGACCCCGGCCGTCGCTTCCTGCCCCCCGAGTACGCCGTCGGCTCGTCGGGCAACTGGAACTACAACTACACCACCACCATGGTCAGCACCCAGGATGGTGGCGGTGCGGGTGAGGCCAGCGAAACCACCTCGTCCATCAACTACGAGGGCACCTTCGTCGAGGCCGGCATCTCCAGCATGGTCCTCGAGACCGGCGACAGCGTGATGGCCTACAAGGTCACCAACACGTTCGTGCGCAACGGCAACCCGCCCTTCGGCGCTCCGATGCCCGCTTCCGGCTACATCGAGCAGTGGTACGTGAAGGGCCTCGGGCTCGTCAAAGAGGTCACCATCGACGACGCCAAGCCCGATCCGGTCCTCACGAAGGACCTCACCAGCTACACCGGGCTCGAGATCATCGAGTAGCATCCCGGCCCACCAATCTCCGGCCCACTTCGAGAGCATCCCGTGATCCTTCCCGCACTCCTCGCTGTCGCCGCGCTCGATGCGTCCGCGGCACAGCCCGAGCTCAAGATGGTGATGGCAGACCCCCGTCTGCCCAACAAGCCCACCACACACATCCTCGACGACCGCGTCTCCACCGGTCGCATCGAGAACTTCCGCGAGCTCTACGTCAACCCCGCGCAGATCGGTGAGTCGCTCAAGCCTGTGGGCAAGCTCGGCCCCGTCGGACAGATGCTCAGCCCCTCCGGTCAGCGGGCCAGCATCCCGGTCGTCAACGAAACCTCCAGCTACGCTGAAGTCAGCATCAACGGCATCAAGATCGGTGTCATCGATGCCCTCCAGAACGGCGCCATCCACGATGTGCCCCACGGGATGTACGAGATCACCTTCGGCCTCCAGAACGGCTACGAAGAAACGCGTACCATCCACACCCTGCACCTCGACGGCCCCATCATCCCCGGTGGCAAAGACGTCCAGGCCGCCCTCGAGAGCGGGTACGTGCCCAGCTGGCATGCCACGCCCAACCAGGGCTACGTCGTGCTCGAGCCGCCCGCCCCCAAGGCTCCGCCGAAGAAGCGGGTGCGCATCGTGGGCGAGCGCATCCAGATCGACGAGAAGGTGATGTTCGCGCTCGGCAGCGCCGACATCGACGGCCAGAGCCACAGCCTGCTCAACGAAATCGCCACCACCCTCACCGACCACCCCGAGATCGAGCTCATCGAGATCCAGGGGCACACGGACTCCCAGGGCAAGGCCGGCTTCAACCAGCGCCTCAGCACCGAACGCGCCGCCGCCGTGCGTGCGTACCTGGTCGAACAAGGCATCACCGAAGACCGCATGAAGTCCATCGGCTTCGGCTCCAAGCGCCCCCTCGTCGAAGGCGAGACCGAAGAAGCCTACGAAGCCAACCGCCGCGTCGAGATTCACATCCTCAAGCAGGTCCCGAAGGTCATCTTCGAGGGCCCCGAGGACGAAGCTCCCGAAGCGGGTGGCTCCGACGAGTCCCCGGACAACTGAGCTTCCTGTGGCGCCTCCCCGCGCACACCTCCTCCTGCCGAGCATCGCCTCGGCAGGTGTCGTTCTCGGAGCATTGGTCTCGGTCGGGGCCACCGGCTGTGGGGTCGAGTGTGTCGGGGTGGGCTGTGCCGACGAATACGGCGCCTCCCGTGTGGCGGTGCACTTCTCCGACCAACTCACCGAGGCTGGCAGCCACAACCCGCGACGCGCCGACGCCCGCATCATCGGCGACAGCGACGCCGGGGTGGACTGGTCTGTGCAGGCAGTGGGCGGTCAGCTCTGGGTGGGCATGCCCGAGCTCAGCCAGGTCCGGGCATTCTCGGTCCAGCCCGACGACGCCCTCGAACACACCGACTGGTCTGGCGCCTTTCGCTCCGAGGTCAAGGCCGACCGCCTCGGAAGCGGGGTCCAGATCCTGGGCGATGCCGACGGTGATGGTGTTCTCGACGTGGCCGTGTCCGCCCCCGGACGCACAGCCACCGACCTCGGACGCGAAGCCGGGGCGGTTCTCCTGGTGCCCATCACCGAGCTCGACGGCGGCATGTCGCTGCTCGAAGGTGGCCGCGTGCGCATCATCGAAGGCCCCCAGGCGGGCGGCCAGTTCGGCGAGGCGATGGCCCCCTGCCCCGACATCGACGGCGACGGCCTGCCCGAGCTGCTCGTAGGCGCCCCCTGGCTCGACGACCGCTACACCAGCGCCCGCACCGTCCACCTCACCGGTGGTGCGTCGCTCATCCTCAGCACCGAGTACCCCGACACCGGCCCCACCGGCTGGAATGCCAAGGGGTCTCAGCTCTGGACCGGCGCCAGCAACGGCGCCCGCGCCGGAACCGCCGTCGCATGTGCCGACCTCATCGGCGACTCCACCGCCGACCTCATCATCGGCGCACCCTTCGCCGACGGTGAGCACGAAGGCGAAGGCGCCATCTACATCATCGATGGCGCCACCCGCCTCGAAGGGGAGCTGTCCCTCGTCGCCGACCGCATCCTCTCGGGTGGCATCGAGAACGCCTGGCTGGGCTGGTCGCTGTCCACCGGCGACCTCGACGGCGACGGCCGTGCCGACCTCATCGCAGGCGCACCGGGCCACATCACCACCCCCGGTCCCGATGTCTCCCGCCCCCAAGGCCTCGCGCTCGTGTGGGACGGCCAAGACCTCCACGACGGCGTGCACGACGCCCCCCGCGTCCGGGTCACAGGCGAAGACGAGGGCGACAGCCTGGGGCGCACAGTCTCCACCGCCGACATCGACAACGACGGCGACCACGACCTCCTCGTGGGTGCCCCCCGCCGCATCGTCAACGACGCCTTCGACGCCGGCGCCCTGTACATCTTCACCGGCGCCCCCGGACACGCGGGCCTCCGTCCCCAGGTGAGCCCCGACGACGCCCACGCCTGGTGGGAAGCCGCCCGCCCCTACTTCCAGACCGGCGGCACCTTCACCGTCGGCGACGTCGACAGCGATGGACAGCCCGACCTCGTGCTCGTCCACCGCCGCCAGCCGGGGTAGCAGGCTGCGCCCGACCGACGCCCGCCCACCGGAGTCCCCCCTTGCCCCGCGCCCTGCTGCCCGTCCTCCTGGCCGTGTTCCTCGACCTGGTGGGCTTTGGCATCGTCATCCCCCTGCTCACGTTCTACGCCGAGACCTTCCAGGCGTCGCCGCTGCAGGTCACCCTCCTCATGGCTTGCTACTCCCTGGCGCAATTCCTCTTTGCGCCCGTGTGGGGGGCCATCTCCGACCGCTTCGGCCGCCGTCCGGTCATGCTCTTCAGCATCGCGGCCACCGCTGCCGGACTCGCCGGCTTCGCGAGCGCCACCGCCCTCTGGCAGCTGTTCCTGTTCCGCTCGCTGCACGGCATGGCCACCGCCAACATCTCCACCGCCCAGGCGTGCGTCGCCGACCTCACCCCGCCTGAAAAGCGGGCCATGGGCATGGGCCTCATCGGCGCCGCCTTCGGCGTGGGCTTCACCGTTGGCCCCCTCATCGGCGGCGAGCTGTCCGCCTGGGGCTACGCCGCCCCCATCTGGTTTGCCGCTGGCCTGAGCGCCCTCAACCTCGTGCTGGCCTTCTTCATGCTGCCCGAGACCCGGCCCGCCGAAGTGGGCCCCCGCTTCCGCCAGCGCAGCATCCGCCCCGACGCCTTCTTCCAGGTCCTCCGGCACCCCGTCGTGGGCCTGTGCGTGCTCCTCACGTTCGTCCTCACCTCCGCCTTTGGGATGATGGAGAGCACCTTCACCCTCTTCGCCGAACACGAGCGCAGCCTCTCCGCCGCCCATGTCGGCCGCATGTTCGGCGTGGCGGGCGTGGTGATGATTCTCGTGCAAGGCGGCCTCATCGGTCGGCTCGTCAAGCGCTTCGGCGAGGCCGCGCTTGTGCCCGCAGGCCTCGTCATGCTGGCCATCGCCCTGGCCCTGCTTCCCCTCGCGCCCCCCACCGTCCCCATGGTGGCCGTGTTCTGCCTCATGGCCGTCGGACAGGGCATCTCCAACCCCAGCCTCCAGGCCCTCATCTCGCGCGGCACACCGGAGCACGAACAGGGCTTCGTCCTGGGCACCAACCAGTCGCTCAGCGCCCTCGCCCGGGTGGTGGGCCCCGCAGCAGGAGGGGTGCTCTACGCGAGTGTGGGGCCGTCCGCGCCGTTCTTCGTGGGCTCGGTGGTGGTGGCGGCGTCGGTGGGGCTCGCTGTCGTGGCCATCCGCCGGCGGGCATCTGCACTCGAGTCGTCGGCCGCCAGCTCCTGAAGCCAGGCATCGCCCGGCCACCGGGTGAGCCCCCTCTGCAGGCGACGGTCGGCCTTTTCGTGCAGCCCCGCCGACCGCAGCTTCTCCACCATCAGCCCCAGCTGGGCCGGGCTCCCGGGCAGAGGCTCGGGGTCGGTGAGCCGGGCCAGTCGCGCCACCTCTGAAGTCGGACCGGTGAGCGCCTTCAGCTCCACCAGCGCGCGCCGTGCGAGCCCGTTGCGCCGCATCCGATGGGCTTCCTCCACCATCGCCACCAGGCCATGGGGCTTGCCCGCCACCGCCGCCAGCGCCTTCTGTTCCATCGCATCCCGCGCTTCACCGTCGAGCACCCGCGACTCCTTCAGGATGGCGCGAGCGCGGCTGGTCTGCATGTTCTGGATGACCCAGGGGGACAAGGCGACGAACACCAGTCCGATGAATGCCGGCGCCATCCAAGGCGCCAGCTCGATGCCCAGCAACGACAACATGGTGCCGATTGCGTCGGTGATGCCACCCATTCCTCTCATCGGACTCTTCCAGAATTCGGGGCTGCCAGATCGATTGCGACGCTGCCCGTATGCACGCATCCGGTGAGACCAACCCCTTCGCCACCCGGTTGACCTCTCCAAACGCTACAATCGCCGCCTGGAGTCGCCATGCCCCCCATCCTGCGTCGACTGCTGCCTGTGTGTGCCGTGCTTGCTGGTTGTGGCCAGGAGTACGGGGTCAAGGCCCAGCCCGACAACAACCTTCCCCCCGACAGCGGCGAGCCTCCCCAGCCCGTGGTGGTGGAAGCCTCTGTGTTCGCCGCATGGTGCCCGGAAGAAGACTCCTTGCCCGCAGCCGCCGGCATCAACGAAGAGTGCGCCAAAGAAACCGTCACCGGCACCATCGACGCCGTCATCGAGTGGTCGGTCGACGAATGGTCCAACTACGGCGAGTACAGCCAGATCGTCATGGCCCCCGTGGTCGGCCAGCTCGACGACGAAAACGGCGACGGTGTGGTCAGCCGCGAAGACGTCCCCGACATCGTCGTGATCACCGACGACGAAGGCGAATACGAGCACAAGAAGGGCATCCTGCGCATCATCCCGGGTGACGGCACCACAGCGGCCCGCGCAGCCCAGCGCTTCGACACCGAAATCGACGGCCTCAACTTCCAGGTCTACCCCTACCGCTACTCCAACGCGGCTCTGGGCGACGTCGACGACGACGGTGAGCCGGAGATTGTCTTCATCGCGCAGGTCTTCGAGGGACCGGGTGGTGGGGACGACGGCGGCGACACCCCCGACTCCCCCGCCGAGGACAGCCTCCCCGCACCCACCGGCGGCCCGCCCGACTCCCCCGGTGGTGGCGACGACGGCGGCGACGACGGCGAAGAAATCCCCATCTTCCCCGACGCCCCTCCCCCTCCCCTGGGCGGCGACGGCGACTGCTACGTGGCCGCGGTCACCCCCGACCTCCAGCTCGACTGGGTGGCCCTCGAAGCCGGCGTCCCATGCGGCGGACACGCCCCCGCCATCGCCGACCTCGAAGCCGATGGCGACCCTGAAGTCATCCTCGGCGACTTCGTGCTCAACGGCATCGACGGCTCCGTGCGCTGGCAGGGGGGCGCAGGTGTGGGCGCCTACGAGTGGCACCCCGAGACCGGCTTCCACCCCGTGCCGGCCGACCTCGACGGCGACGGCTTCATGGAAGTCGTCACCGGCCGCAACATCTACGACTACGCCGGCGGCACCATCTGCGACACCGGCTCCGACGAAGACGACGGCTACACCGCTGTCGCCGACCTCGACATGGACGGCGAGGGAGAGGTCGTGAGCGTGGGCAACGGTGTCGCCCGCGTGTTCGGCCTGGACTGTGTCAACACCGCCACCTGGCCCATCGCCGGCACGGGCAACGGCGGTCCCCCCACCATCTCCGACTTCGACGGCGACACCGAACCCGAGATCGGCATCGCCTCCGGCACCCGCTACGCCGTCTACGAGGTCGACGGGACCGTCCTGTGGTCCGCCATCGTCTCCGACGAATCCAGCGCTTCCACGGGGTCCGCCGTCTACGACTTCGAAGGCGACGGCCGCGCCGAGGTGGTCTACGCCGACGAAGCCCGCATGTGGATCTTCGACGGGGCCACGGGCGACGTCCGCTACGAAGGCACGCACCACGCCAGCCGCACGCTGCACGAGTTCCCCACCATCGCCGACGTCGACGCCGACGGCCTCCCCGAGGTCATCGTGCCCAACGGCGGCGGCCACCAGGGCGAGAACAAGAACGGCCTCACCATCCTCGGCTCGGCCAACCTCGACTGGCTGCCCGGCCGCCAGGTGTGGAACCAGCACGCCTTCAGCCTCACCAACATCAACGACGACCTCTCCGTCCCCGCGCCGGCCGCTCCCAACTGGCCCCTCCACAACAACTTCCGCAGCGGCGACCCCCAGCCCGTCTCCGGCAGCAGCGCCCCCGACGTCGTCCCGCTCGCCGAGCTGTGCCTCGAGGAATGCGAGCGCAACACCCTCGTCGTGCGCATCCGCCTCGGCAACGAAGGCGCCGCCATCATGCGCCGCGACGTCCCCGTCTCCCTCTACGCCCAGACCCTCGACGGCACCCGCACCTACCTCGGCAGCTCCTTTTCGGTCGCCGAGACGGAACCCGGCGAGACCACCGACACCATCGTGCTCCGTGTCGACTGGTCGGGCTTCGAGAACCAAGACCTCGTCGTGGTCGCCGACGACGAAGAGGGCATCGAGTGGGTGCCCGAGTGCGTCGAAGACAACAACGAATTCGTCTTCGCCGCCCCCGACTGCAGCGGCTGAACCCGCCGCCCGCGGCCCCAACCCGAGCGTCTCATGCCCCTCGACATCGTCGTCGTGCCCTGCCTGCGCGACAACTACGCCTTCCTGCTCCACGACCCCACCACCGGCACCACCGCCGTCGTCGACACCCCCGAGGTCGCCCCCATCCAGCGGGCTCTGGCCGAGCGGGGCTGGTCGCTCACACACATCCTGAACACCCACCACCACCCCGACCACGTCGGCGGCAACCGGGCGCTCAAAGAAGCCACCGGCTGCACCATCGTGGGCCCCCGCGCCGACGCCGAGCGCATTCCCCTCATCGACGTCGCCGTGGGTGAAGGCGACCCCATCGAGCTGGGCGACTCCATCGGCGTGGTCTGGGACACCCCCGCCCACACCCGGGGGCACATCTCCTACCTCTTCGCCGACGACCACGCCGTTTTCGTCGGAGACACGCTGTTTGCGGCCGGCTGCGGACGCATCTTCGAGGGCACCGCCGAGCAGATGTGGACAGCCATGCAACGCTACCGGGCCCTTCCCGAGCACACGCGGGTCTACTGCGCCCACGAGTACACCGCGTCCAACATTCGCTTCGCTCGCAGCATCGACCCCACCAACGAAGCGCTCGCCCAACGCGCCGTCGAGGTCGACCGCCTCCGGGCTGCCGGCTTGTTCACCGTGCCCAGCACCATCGCCCTCGAGCGCGCCACCAACCCCTTCATGCGCGCCGACCACCTCGGCCAGCGTGTCCACCTCGAAAGCGCCACCCCCGCCGCCGTCCTCGGCGAGATCCGCCGCCTCAAGAACAATTTCTGACCGGAGGGGGGGGCCTCCAGTCAGACAGTCGGGTCCGGCAGGCCGGGCCTACTGACCGGTGACCCATTCCTTCGCGGGCATCGGCACGGGCTCGGCGAACACGCCGTGGTCCACCAGCTTGTCGGCCACGAGGTACAGCTCCCGCGACGACGAACCGAGGCCCATCACGGCCTGCACGTCCCCGAAGATGACGGCCCCGCCGAGCTCGGCGTACTTGTTGTCGGCGTCGTACACCTGGATCTGCTCCACCTTGGCGGCGTCCTCGAGGTTGAGGACCAGCAGCGAGAGGTCCTTCATCTCGATGATGCGGGCCTCCTTGATGTTCTCGAAGAACTCGTGCGGCGGGCACGACAGGCAGGTGGGCGGCTCGAAGTCGGCGGGGTCGACCGCGTACTCGGCCACCACCTCGGGCAGCTCCAGGCTCTCGTACTTGATGAGCTCGAGGTGGAGCTCGGGACAGGTCATTCCGTAGGCTTCTTCGCAGATGTCGATGAACTTGCTGTCGTCTGCCGCGGCCGTGGTCGAGGCCGTGAGGGTGGCGAAAAGGGCGATGGGCAGGCTGATCGTGCGACGGGACATGGGTGTCCTCCGGTTGCTTGGGTGGCGCCTCGCGTTCATCGAGAGGCACCCCTGATGTAGGGGACGCCCAATGGCCCAAGTGTCCCGACGCGTCCCGGGGGTGTGTCCCGAGGTCCGCCCCCTCGCAGGGGGCGTTCCTCCGACAGAACAGGCTGACTGCTCGTGCATCAGCGGGGGACTCCGTCCTCCCCGGGCCCCTCCGGCCGGGGGACGACTCGCTGCGCTCCGCAGGCACCTCCCCCTGAAGGGGGAGGACTGTGAGAACGACGATGTCCTCCCCCTCCCAGGGGGAGGTGCCCGCGAAGCGGGCGGAGGGGGCCCAAGCTGCTCTTCAAAGTCCTCCCCCTCCCAGGGGGAGGTGCCCGCAAAGCGGTCGGTGGGGGCCCCAAGCTGCTCCTCAGAGTCCTCCCCCTCCCAGGGGGAGGTGCCCGCAAAGCGGGCGGAGGGGCCCACCGTCCAGTCCCTCCCACCCCAGATCACACTGAACACCCAATCACTGTTTTTTCGTGCAGGCCCGCCACACAACCGATACCCTGCACGCATGAACAGCACCCGCCGCCGCTACCTCGTCGCCCACCTGCCCGTCTTCCGCTTGGAACGGTGCGGCTGGGAGCCCGAACAACTCGTCGTCCTTGCGGATGAAGAGCGCAGCGCACTCCGCGTGCAGGCCGCCACGCCGGCCGCTGCTGCCGCCGGCGTCCGCATCGGCATGACCGTCACCGAAGCGCGGGCCATCTGTCCGTCTGTTCAGATCGAGCGGCGAGTGGCTGCCGAAGAGCACGCAGATCTGTCCGAGCTGGCCACCCAGCTCCTGCGCATCTCGCCCACCGTCGCACCGCTGGCCCCCAATGCGCTCGTCGCCGAGATCAGCCGCACAGCCACGGTCTTGGCCCGTCAAGGCGAGGGTCCGCCCCCCCAACGGGCCGGTGCCGAGCGCGTCATGGTCGAGCGGGTGCGGCGCCTGCTCGAGCGCCTGGGCCACGTCGCCCGTGTGGTCGTCGCCGACGACCCCTCCACCGCCCTCGCGTGTGCCGCCTGGGGTCAGGAAAACCGCGTCGTGCCCCCCGAGTCCGGCCCGGAAGCCCTGGCCCCTCTGCCCCTCGCCGCCCTCGGCCTGCCCGCCGATGCCCATGATCTCCTCATCGGCCTCGGTGTGCGCACCGTGGGCGAGTTCGCCGCCTTGCCGCCGGCCTCCATCGTCGGGCGCTTCCCGCCGCTCGTGCTCCTCGCCCATCAGCTCGCGTGTGGCACCGCGCAGCCCCCGGTCATCCCCGGCGAGGCCGAAGACGACTCCATCTCCGCCCGGCAGGATCTGCCCGCGCCCGTCGTGGTCCTCGATGCGTTGCTCTTCGTCATCAACGCCATGCTCCGCGGCATCACCGCCCGCCTCGCCACCACCGGCCGCGCCGCCGTGCACATGGGCCTGTCCATCGGCCTCGAGGGCGGCGGCTGGCAGCACCTCTCCATCCGCCTCGGCGCCCCCACCCGCGACCCCGGCCGCATCCTCGGGCTCATCCGGGCGCGCATGGAACGCGTCGAGCTGGCGGGTCCCGCCGAAGCCGTCTGCCTCGAAGTGGTCGACCCGGTCCCCTTCGATGGTCGCCAGCGCGACCTCGTCGACCGCCAGCGGGCCGCCGAACAGCTCGCCGATGTGGCCGCCCGCCTCCAAGACACCCTCGGTGTCGAACAGGTCGGCATCCCCCGCCTGGTCGACCACCACCGGCCCGAGTCCGCCTGGCGCAGCGAACCCATCGTGCTCGCCGAGCTGGGTGCCGCCACTGCCGTCGCCCGCCAGGCCACCACCGCACACGCCCCCGCCACACGCCTCAACCCGCGCCCGCCCAGCCTCCAGGCCGCCCTCGCCGAAGACCCCGTCGCCGAGTGGACCGGCTTCGCAGCCCCCCCGGCCCCACGGCGTCCCGTCCTCCTCCTCCCCCGCGCCATCGCCATCGACGTCCAGACCGGCGCCCGCGGTCGCCCCACCGCCCTCCACCACGACGGCCGCTGGCTCCGCGTCACCAGCGTCGATGGTCCCGAGCGCCGCCGAGGCGCGTGGTGGGAGCAGCGCCCCTACGCCCGCGAGTACTGGCGGGTCATGGTCACCGATGGTCGGCGCGCCTGGATCTACCGAGAAGACGGTCGCTGGGCGCTGCATGGCTGGTGGGATGCCGAGAACGTCTCCTGATTCCCCATGCCCGAGCTCCTCGCCCGCTCCTGCTTCTCCTTCTGCGAAGGCGCCAGCTCCCCTGAAGAGCTCATCGAACAGGCCGCCGAGCTTGGCTTGTCCGCCATCGGCCTCGTCGACCGCGACGGCGTCTATGGCCTCCCCCGCGCCTGGCGCCGCCTGAAGGAGCTCCGCGCGGCCGACCCCCACCGTCCCCTCCCCGCCCTCGTGTGTGGCGCCCGTGTCACCGTCGAGCGCGGACCCGGCCTCGCCCTCCTCGTCCAGACCAAAGCCGGCTGGTCGGCCCTCTGCCGCCTGCTCACCCGCGCCCGCTGCGCCGGCACCCTCCACGACTCCCCCGAGGCCGCCCCCCACGGCCGCGAAGGCCTCGAGAAGGGCCGCGCCCGCGTTCCGCTCCAGTACATCCTCGAAGCCGGGCACCAGGGCGGCCTCGACGCTGTCGCCGTCGGAGCCTGGGACCCCACCGACCTCCACGCCCTCGCCAGCGCCTTCCCCGGCCGCACCTCTCTCGCCCTCCGCCGCCACCTCGACGGCGCCGATGGTCAACGCACCGCCGACGCCCGCCGCCTCGCCCGAGAAGTCGGCATCCCCCTGCTCGCCACCACCGACACCCTCGTCCACCACCCCGACCGCCAGCGCATGCAAGACGTCCTCACGTGCATTCGCCTCCGCTGCACCATCGACCAAGCCGGCCGCGCCCTCGCCGCCAATGCCGAGCGCTACCTCCGCAGCCCCCGCGTCATGGCTGCCCTCTTCGCCGACGCCCCCGAGGCCCTCGCCCGTGCCCGCGAGGTCGCCGACCGCTGCCGCTTCTCCCTCGGAGAGCTCGCCTACCGCTACCCGAAAGAGGTCGTCCCCGAAGGCCACACCGCCATGTCCTGGCTGCGCCTGCTCACCGCCCGGGGGCTCACCTGGCGCTACCCCCGAGGCACCCCTCACAAGGTCGCCCAACAGGTGCAGCACGAGCTCAACCTCATCGAACGCCTCGACTTCCCCGCCTACTTCCTCACCGTCCACGACACCGTCCGCTATGCCCGCGAGCAGGGCATCTTGTGCCAAGGCCGGGGCAGCGCCGCCAACTCCGCTGTCTGCTACGCCCTGGGCATCACCGCCGTCGACCCCGCCAGCAGCAGCTTGCTCTTCGAGCGCTTCATCTCCGAAGAGCGGGGCGAGCCCCCCGACATCGACGTCGACTTCGAGCACGAGCGCCGCGAGGAGGTCATCCAGTACGTCTTCCGCAAGTACGGCCGCCACCGGGCCGCGATGGTCTGCAACATCATCACCTGGCGCACCCGCTCCGCCCTCCGCGACACCGGCAAGGCCCTCGGTCTCTCCCGCGACCAGGTCGACCAGCTCGCCGGCCACGTCCACTGGTTCGACAAAGGCGAGGTCAAAGACGAACAGCTCCGCCAGGCCGGCCTCGACGGCACCGACCCCCGCGTCCGCCTCACCATCGAGCTCGCCGGTCAGCTCCGCGGCCACCCCCGCCACCTCGGCCTCCACAGCGGCGGCTTCACCATCTCCGACGGCCCGCTGGTCGACCTCTGCCCCGTCGAGCCCGCCACCATGGTCGACCGCACCGTGCTCCAGTGGGACAAAGACGACATCGACGCCGTGGGCTTCGTCAAGGTCGACATCCTCGCCCTCGGCATGCTCACCTGCGTCCGGCGCTGCTTCGACATGGTGCGCGCCCACCAGGGTCGTGCACTCACCCTGGCCAACATCCCCGAAGGCGACGACGCCGTCTACGACATGCTCTGCCAAGCCGACACCGTGGGCGTCTTCCAGATCGAGAGCCGCGCACAGATGTCCATGCTGCCGCGCCTCAAGCCCCGCTGCTGGTACGACCTCGTCGTCGAGGTCTCCATCGTCCGTCCCGGTCCCATCCAAGGCGGCATGGTCCACCCCTACCTCAAGCGTCGAAACGGCGACGAACCCATCACCTACGCCCACCCCGCGCTCCAGCCCATCCTCGAGCGCACCGCTGGCGTGCCCATCTTCCAGGAACAGGTCATGGCCATGGCGGTCGCTGTGGGCGGCTTCACCCCGGGCCAGGCCGACCAGCTCCGGCGGGCCATGGGAGCGTGGCGCAAGCGGGGCGGGCTCGAGCCACTCGTCGAAAAACTCATGGCCGGCATGCGGTCCAACGGCATCACCCAACACTACGCCGAACAGATCGCCAACCAGATCAAGGGCTTTGGCGAGTACGGCTTCCCCGAGAGCCATGCCGCCAGCTTCGCCCGCCTCGTCTACGTCTCCAGCTGGCTCAAGTGCCACCACCCGGCCACCTTCGCCGCCGCCCTCATCAACAGCCAGCCGATGGGCTTCTACTCCCCCCGGTCCATCATCGGAGATGCCCGCCGGCACGGCGTCGAGGTCCGCCCCGTCGACGTCCGCTACAGCGACTGGGACTGCACCCTCGAGTCCCCCGACGGCCCGCACGCCGACTGCCACCACCACATCCCCGACCGCGCCCTCCGCCTGGGCCTCCGCCTGGTCAAGGGGCTCCGCGAAGACAGCGCCCGCACCCTCGAAGCCGCCCGAGCCGAGCGTCCCTTCACCGACATCGGCGACCTCTTCCGCCGCACCCGCCTCGACCGCCGCGAGGTCGTGCTCCTCGCGCGGGCCGGCGCCCTCGACCCCTTCGCCACCGACCGCCGCCGTGCGGTGTGGGCGGCCGAGGGCCTCATCGACCTCCCCCTCTTCCGCGGACTCCTCCGCCAGGAAACCAACCCGCCTCTGCCCCGCCCCGAAGCGGTCGACGAGCTCCGCGAAGACTTCCGAGTCGTCGGCCTCAGCGTGCGCCACGATCCCACCGGACTTGTCCGCGACGACCTCACCAAGGCCGGCGTCCTGTCCGCCTCGGTCGCCCTCCAGCGCCCCGCCAACGCCATCGTCGATGTCGCTGGAATCGTCAGCAATCGGCAACGTCCGGGCACCGCCAGCGGCATCGTCTTCATGACCCTCGAAGACGAAACCGGGATGCTCAACCTCGTCGTCAAGCCGGGCCTCTTCGACCGTCAGCGTGCGCTCATCCTCGGCGAGAACATGCTCAAGGTGTGCGCCAAGGTCCAGCGCGACGGCAACAGCGTCAGCCTGCTCTGCCTGCGCTTCTCACGCCTCACCGTGGCCCCCAAGGTGAAGACCCGCAGCCGCGACTTCCACTGACCCACCCCGCCAGCTGCTGAGATGACACATTCCGACACCACCTCGCCTGAAGATTGTCGTAGACGCACCGACAGTGGTACCGTGTATGATTGAGAGACCACCCCGACTCGACTCCACAGCGAGGATCGCATGCGAACCATCGAGCGACACGTCCACCGCTTGGTTGAAGACGAGTCCGGTGGAAGCCACATCGAATACGCCATCATCGGCGGCTTCACCGGCGTTCTCCTCATGGGCGGCTTGTTGAGCCTGCGCGACGGCCTCAACACCTTCTACAACGACCTCGCCGGCATCCTCACCGGGATCTTGTAGCCGCCGGCCGTCGCTCAGCTGCGGCGGTTGAAGCGCTCCACGTACGACCGATCGTAGCCATCGCTCTGCACATGCGTGCGAACCACGAGCACATCGCCATCGGCCGAGAACGACCGACGCACCTCGCGGTCGCCCACCGACAGCACCTGCACAGCCTGGTCGTCCGACATGCGGGTCCAGCTGCCCTGTTCGGTGCCCTCGGAGCCACCCAACACGAAGTGCTCCTCCACCGGAATCACTTCGAAGGACTCACCCAGCGACACTTCCGCTTCGGTGGAGTCTTCGGCGCGGGTCCACTCACCACCCAGACCGGACAAGGGCTCGTCGTCTGCCAGAGCAGCAGGACCGAGGAAGCCAAGTGCGGCGGCGACAACGAGTGGATGCGCATCGATTCGCATGGGAAAGCTCCGAGATGGCGGGCCGTAGTCACGTCAGCCCCCGCGTAAAGGCCTGAAGGACAAATTCCTCCGGGCCGTCGCGAGGTCTTCACAGACTCCATCACCCGACGAACGCTCACGAAGTGTGCAGACGGGCTGCATTCTCCGTGTGGACGAACGCGCCCGGGTGCGACGCCACACCCCTATGGTTACCCCGACATCCCGCCGACCGAGCGGGTTGTCTGCTCATCTTCCCATGCGCAGGCATGCGTCTCGGCGCCAAACCCAACCTCGACCGCAGGGGTGTCCGTGCTCGCCCTCCGCTCCGCCCTCGTCTGTGCCGTCGCGGCCGCCGCTCTGGCCTGCAAGAAAGCGCCCCCTCCCGCCGAGCCGCTGTCCCCCGACGCCCCGCCCATCCTGCCGTCCCCCGAGGGCACCCTCTACACCCTCGGCGAAGACCGCCCCGGCGACCCACTCGTCGCCGCCGTGGTCGACCAGGGCCTGCTTCCCTGGACCGAAAGCCTCGCCGGCGCCGCCACCACCCTCGCCCTGCACACCGGAGCACAGCCCACTCTGGCCGCCGCACAATGGGCAGCGGTCCGCGCCGGGTACCCCCACCCCGTCACCACCATCATCGAGGGCACCGAGCCCCCCGGCACAGTCCCCTCCGAGCTGCTCGACGCCCTGCTGCCCACCGTCCACATCGGCGACCACGTGGGGCTCGTCCGCGCCCGAACCGCCGCCGGCGACCGCTGGGTGGCCCTGGTCGGACGCCCCGGAGCCGACCTCGACCCCTTCCCCCGCGAGCACCTGGTCGGCGCCACCCTCGAAGTCACCGGGAACACCCTCTCTCCCTACGTTCTCGTCTCGCCCAGCGGCGACATGACACGGGGGTCGCTCCCCCTCACCGCCGCCCTCGACGAACAGGGTGAGTGGTGGCTCGAGTTCCAAGCCACCCACGCCGACCCCACACAGGTCCTCGGCGTCCCCCTCTACGTCGGCGTCCCCACCCCCAAGGCCCCCACCATCCCCCTCGACCACGACCAGTCTCTGCCCGGCCCCGACGAGCTCCGCGACCAGGCCCTCGACGCCCTGTACGACGTCCGAAGCGCCTTCGACCGCACCGAGTTCATCTGGGACGCCACCCTGGCCACCCTCGCCAGCACCCCGGTCCAGCAGGTTCTCGCCGGCACCTGGACCCAAGACCAAGGCGTCAAGCGGCTGCGTGCTGCCGGGTTCGTGGGCGGTCCCGCAGCCCAGCTCAGCTGCACCGCACCATCCGTCTCCGCCTGCATCACCCACCTCGTCCAGCACGCCGACTCCCGCGCACACCTCCTCGACCCCGGCCTCAAGCTCGTGGGCGTCGCAGGCGAGGTCCGCACGTCCGGCATCACGCTTGTGCTCAACCTCACCTCCGAGTAGCCGGTGCGTCCTCTCTTCTGCGCCCTCGCGCTCGCCGCCTGCTCCGGCCGCCAGCGCCTCCCCGACCCCGCCGACCTCTCGCTCGCCATCGCGTCCACCCAGCGGGCCCCCGAGGTGCGCTTCCGGCCCCTGCCCGCCCCCGATGGCATCGACGCCGAGCTGGTCTCGTACATCCCCAACGCCCAGTGGGACGCCGGCCTCGACCACGCCACCCAGCTCGTGCTGCGCGCCATCGTCGACGAACGGGCCCGCATCACCACCCCCACCATCAGCGCCGCCACCGGACACGCGGGCTACCCCGGCCAGGCCCGCATCCTGAAGAAGCTCAACGGCGGCGCCTTCCCCAACGACCTCGTCGAGACCATCCTCAACGAGAGCGACGCCGACCCCGTCGATCTGGGCATCTCCAGCCGCACCTTCGCCGACGGCCGCGTGCTCTGGATTGTGGGCTGGGCACCGCACCTCGCCGACCTCGACCCCCTCCCCCGCGACCTCGCCCTCGACGACAACCTGCCGGTCCGCGTGGAGAGCAGCCATCCCGGCCCCTTCCGCCTGTTCGTCACCCCACCCCACGGACCGGTGGCCGAGCTGGCCATTTCCGCCGAGGCTGCCCGCTGGGTCGACATCTTCCACGCACCGGGCACCTACCGCATCGAGGTCGTGGGCGACCGCCGGGGCCGCGCCGACGTCCTCCTCCTCTTCACGGTGTACGTCGAAGAAGGCCCCCCACCCGTGCCCCGCCTGGCCTGGCACCCCCGCGACACCCCCGACCCCATCCGCGCAGAAGCCGAGCTCTTCGACGCCCTCAACGAAGCCCGCCTGGCCCACGGCCTGTCCCCGGTGCGGCCCTTCGACCTCTTCCGTCCCCTCGCCCGCGAACACGCCGCCTTCATGGCCAGCGAAGGACGCCTCGGCCACACCCTCCCCGGCCTCACCTCTGGCGTTCCCGACCGCGCCGTGTCCGTCGCGCACCCCCAGGCCAAGTTCTACGAAAACGTCGCGGTGGCCCTCAATCCCAAGGATGCCCACGCCCTCGTGGAAGACTCCCCCGGCCACTTCCGCAACCTCCTCTGCGAGCAGTGCACCCACGCCACCATCGGCGTCGCCCTCGAGCCGGTGCTCGACCGCCCCCCCCGGCTGTTCGTGGCCTGGGAGCTGATGTGGTTCCCCGAAGGCACCCCGCACCCACTGCCCCAGAAATAGCCCGAGCCCACACACCCCATTCAACAGTGGCCAACCCGGCGCAGACAACCTATCTGCGCCAACCTGGAGGTGCCCATGCGCGCACGCCTGTTGAGTCCCCTCTTCGCCCTCGCCGTCGCCATTCAGGCTGCGTCCCCCACCGTGGCGCTGGCATCCGGCGAATTCCTCACCACAGGCGTCAAGTCCATCGACGACGTCTTCGAGCCGGCCATCGCGGTCCAACGCGACCTGGAAGCCGCCCAACAGAAGCTCGACACCGCGCGCACCGACCTCCTGCGGGCCCTGGGCGCCGACGACGACACGCCCATGAAGGTGGCTGTCCAGGAGTTCGCCGCCAAGGCCAACGGGCAGTTCTCGGTGAAGATGGAGAAACGCGACATCAGCCTCCCGGGCAAGGGCAAGAACAAGGACGACGCCCCACCGGCCGAGACCGCCGACACAGACGGCAAAAAGAAGAAGGGCAAGCGCGACGGCACCATCTCCATCCCAGTCCCCACGCTCCAGCTCGCCGAGGGCGCAAGCCCCGATGTCGCCACGGCCATCGAGTCCATCAACAAGGCCATCGACGGCACGGTGGGGGTGCTCGCCACCTGCGCATCCGTGCCGGTCCGGCTGCAGGTCACGCTCGCCCACGCCACCAAGCTGCCCGTCACCGCCCCCAAAGACATCAAGTCCGCAGGCCTGACCGTCGAGGCGGCGGCCCAAGCCAAGGCCGGCATGAAGTCCAACCTGAAGCACGTGGTGTCGCTCCCCCGCGAAGCCGGCGCCACGATGAAGGAAGCCAAAGACCTCCTCGCCGTCTTCGGCGGTGTGGCCGGTGGAGCCGCTCGGGCAGGCGCAGACGCCGCAGGCAACGCCGCCCTCGGAGCCGCCTTGAGTGCCGGCGCCGCAGCTGCCGGAAAGCTCGACCAACGCAAGCAGAAGAAGGCCGACAAGGACTGAGCCTCTGGCGGGGATTCCGGGCTACAGCCCCAGCCCACGTCCCCTCCCCGGTCCCCATGTCCGCGCCTCCCGTCCGCTTCCGCCAGGTCCGCTTCTCCTGGCCCGACGCCGAAGCCCCCCTCCTCGACGCCTTCGACCTCACCGTCCACCCCGGCCAGGTCACCGCCATCGTGGGGCCTTCGGGCTGTGGCAAGTCCACCCTCCTCAAGCTGGCGGCCGGCCTCCTCCCAGCGAGCGCGGGCCACATCGAAGCCGGCTCCGACCACCCCGGCAGCCGCGCCTACGTCTTCCAGGCCCCCACCCTCCTGCCTTGGCGCACCGTCGCCGACAACGTGGGCCTCCCACTCGACATCTGCTCTCCCGCAGCCCCCGACCGCACCCGCAGAGTCGAGACCGCCCTCGCACAGGTCGAGCTCGCCGACGCCGCCCACAAGCTCCCCCACCAGCTCTCTGGCGGCATGCAGATGCGGGCCTCTCTCGCGCGCGCACTGGTCACCCGGCCCACCCTCCTGCTCCTCGACGAACCCTTCAGCGCCCTCGACGCCGCCACCCGTCGGCGGGTCCAGCAGGTCTTCGCACGCGCCTGGACCCACGCCGGCGCCACCGTGCTCATCGTCACCCACGACATCGACGAAGCCGTCCTCCTCGCCGACCGAGTCGTCGCCGTCGGCGGACAGCCCCTCACCGTGCGCCACGACCTCACCGTGCCGCTCCCCCATCCACGCTCCCCCGCCCTCCGCCACGACCCCGCCCTCGGGGCCCTCGTGCAGCAAGTCGAGGCCGTGCTGTGAGCCTCCCCGACCGCCTCCTCCCCGTCGCAGTCGGTGTCGCGCTCCTCGGCGCGTGGCAAGGGCTGGCGTCCGCGCTGCCCCCCTTCCTCATGGCGGGCCCCCTCGAAGTGGGCGCCGCGATGGCCGACCACGCCCCCACCCTCCTCACCGCCGCCGGCACCACCGGCACCGCCGCCCTCGCCGGGCTGGGCATCGCCACCCTCGCCGGCCTGCTGCTCGGCGCCCTGTTCACCGCCAGCCGCACCGCCGAGCGTGCCCTCTACCCCTACGCCCTGCTCGTCCAGACCGTCCCCGTCATCGCCATCGCCCCCCTCCTGGTCGTGTGGCTCGACTACGGCTGGTGGGTGTCCACCGTCTCCGCCGCCATCGTGAGCTTCTTCCCCCTCCTCACCGGCGCCCACGTGGGCCTGCGCGCCACCGACCCCGACCAGCTCGCCCTCCTGCGGCTTTACGGCGCCTCCCCCCTCCAGCAGCTCCGCCTCCTGCGCCTCCCCGCGGCACTCCCCCACATCCTCGCCGGCTTGCGCACTGCCGGCGGCCTGTCCGTGATTGGCGCAGTGGTGGGCGACTTCGTGGGCTCCAACGGCCAGCCACCGTCCCTCGGCTTCGTGGTCCTCAAGGCTGCCGCCAGCGCCGACGTCGCCCGGTCCTTCGCCGCGGTGGTGGTCTCCGCCATCCTCGCGCTGGCCCTCTTCGGCCTCACCCGCGCGCTCGAGGCCCACACCATCGGCGCATGGCACGGAGACCGCTCCCGCTGATACAGCCGTCTGACGCTCGACACGCTGCAATCGACATCAACCCGCCGACTCTGCGGCCGACTTGACAGTCCTCCCTCGGCAGGAACCCACGGAGCCCCCATGACCCGGTCCTCGACCGTGCTCGCACTGCTTTCCGTCGTCGCCTTGACGAGCGGCTGCTCGGGCAACACGTCCGCCGACTCCACCCGCATCCCCATCCGGCTGGTCCTCAACTGGTACCCCGAGCCCGAGTTCGGCGGGTTCTACGAAGGGGTGCTGGGCGACCACTACAAAGACGCCGGCTTCGACGTCACCATCGTTCCCGGCGGTCCGGGCGCACCGTCCCTCGAGCTGCTCGGCTCGGGCAAGGCCCAGGTCGCCATCACGTCCGCCGACGACCTCCTCGTGAAGCGCCTCAAGGGCGTCAAGGCACTCGGCGTGTGGGCGGCCTTTCAGCACTCGCCGCAAGGCCTGATGGTCCACGCCGACTCTCCCATCACCGACATCACCCAGGTCCCCACCATCGAGAACGCCCGCGTGGCCATCGAAGTGGGTCGCCCCTTCCACCAGTACCTCTGGAACGAGCACGGCTGGGAAGGCAAGGTCGAGGCGGTCCCCTACGGCGGCAGCGTCGGCCCATTCCTCACCGACCCCACCACCATCCAGCAGGCCTACGTCACCTCCGAGCCCTGCATCGCCGACGCCAAGGGCGCCCCCGCCCGATTCCTCTCCGCGCGCGACACCGGCTGGAACCCCTACGGCACCGTGGTGGCCGTCGCAGACCCCGCCCCGCCGTGGACCGAAGACTTCGTGAAGGCCACCGCCCACGCCTGGAAGGCCTACCTGCGGTCCCCCGACCACGCCAACACCGAGATCATCGCGCAAAACGACCAACTCAACGTGGGTCTCATCGGCTGCATCACCGAGCTTCAGCGCGCCTATGTCACCGGCGACGACGGCCTCGGTGCCATGACCAAGGCCCGCTGGGAACACACTGCAGCCAACCTGGTGAAGCTCGAGCTGCTGCCGGAGGGTGTCCGCGCAGAGGGCGCGTGGGTCGACGTCCTGGAGCCTGAACCCGACCAATGAGCGCACAGCGGCCACCCCCTGTCCGTCGGATCCACACGGAGCCGGAACAGGGCTGGCCCCTCCCCCTCATGCCGCGCAGCCTTGTGCTACAACCCGCGGGACCCCGAGGTTTACACGGTGCAGACGGTCTCTCTCGCAGACGTACGGTTGCTCACACGCGCCAAGGCAGGTGAGCCGGCCGCCATCGCCCAGCTGTGGCAGCAGTGGCGCAACCCCATGTGGAGCGTGTGCCGCGCGATGGCCACCGACAAAGCCCACGCCATCGAGCTCTTGCGCACACTGTATGCCGAGCTCCCCAGCGTGGTGCGGGGCTGGGCGCGCGACACCTCGTTGTGCTGCCACGTCGCAACGTGGGTATTCCGTCGCTTGGGCGCCATGTTGGAACTGCCTGCGCTGCCCAGCATCGACGTGCAGGCCCCCCAAATGGTTCAGGTTCCGTCCCGTACGGAAGCCTCCCAACGCATCGCCCAGCTCTCCCCACGTGTGCGCCTCGTGTACCTCATCGACCTCTTCTTCGGCTGTCCAGCGTCCACCACGGCGGCGCTGCTCAACGTGGATGAGCTCGACCTTCGCCACGCCCGCGCCAGTGCGGCGTGGTCGATGGTGTCGGGAGGTGCGTCATGACGATGGACCGCACCCGGGTCCTCGACCTCCTGCCCTGCTACCTCTGTGGCGACCTCCCCGACCACATCAACGCCTCCATCGAGGCCTACCTCGACACCGACCTCGACATGAAGGGCCGGCTCGACACCCTCAAGTCCAGCCGCGACCTCTGCGTGGAGCTGCTCCAGACCGACATCCCGGCCCACTTCGACTTCGAGGCCCCGCCCGCTCCGGCGCCCGCACCCGCCGCCCCGAACGTTCCGGCCACCCGTCCGGTCGGTCTCGTGCTGGGCATCGCTGCCGCCGCTCTGTTGTTCGTCAGCATGCGCTCGGTGAGCCCGACCATCGACAGCGGCACCGAAGTCGGCGAGCTCCACACCGAAGTCTCCAGCAACGACGCCCTCCTCCTCACCGCCGACTCTCCAATGGCCCTCATGGGCGTGCTGCGCGACCACGGCGTGTCCCCCCAATTGGCCATGGTCCCCGACATGTCGGCGATGGGCTTCACGCTCGTCGGCGCCCGCATCCTCGCCCCCGACACCACCGGGGGAGGCCCCGGCGTCGCCGTCGTCTACGAACGCGATGGCGAGCGCTTCGTCTGCCAGATCCAGCTCCAGCCCCCCACCCACGGCGCACCCATCGCCACCGACACCGCCAAGGGGGTCGTCCTGCGGGCCTACCGCACCCACTCCGGCGCCATCGTGAGCTGGTACCAAGGCGGCCGGTGGTGTGTCTGGGGCGGCCCAGCCGAGCCCATGGCCATGCTCTCCATGGTCAAGATGCGCATGACACGCGGGTAGCGAGCCGCGCCCTCCGGTAGAGTTCCCGACGCCCCCCGCATCGGCTGCTCAATGATCGCTGCTCGCCGCTCCGTCCTCGCCCTCTGGACACTCGCCAGCACCGCCTCGGCCGCTCCTGCCGCCGACGCCCCGGGCAGTGTGGTCCCGGCGCGCGCCTACGACATCGAGGCCCTCCACCTCGACCTCCACGTCGACCCCACCACCCGCACGGTCCGCGGCACCGCCCGCTACTCGGCGCGTCCCCTCCACGATGCCCCGCTGGTTCTCCAGCACGTCGACGTCCACATCACCGCCGTGCGCGGCATCGACACCGCTGCGCCCCCCCACCGGGTCCACCCCGACCGCCTGGTCCTCGACGCCACCGCCGAGCACATCGGCGAAGACGGCACCCTCGACATCGAGGTCGACTTCGAGGCCCGCCCCTGGACCGGCGTGCACTTTCGGTCCACCCCCCACGACCCCATCGACGAGGTGTGGACCCAGGGCCAGCGGCAGGACCACCGGCACTGGTTCCCCAGCTGGGACCACCCCAACGACCGCTTCGCCTACACCGGCACCATCACGGCGCCCGACGGCTGGAAGGCCGTGACCAACTCAGGCCACGACCTCCCCACCTACCTCATCATGTTCGCCGCGGGTCCCTACGAAGAAGTGGTCCACGCCACCGACCCCACCACCCGGGTGTGGGTCCCGCCGGGCACACCTCCCAGCGCCATCGCCCCCGTCCTCGCCCCCGTCCCGGCCATGAAGGCCCACTTCCAGGCACGCACCGGCGCCGCATACCCCTGGGGCGACTACCTGCAGGTCTTCGTGCAGCGCTTCCTGTACTTCGGGATGGAAAACACCGGCGCCACCATCAACTCGGCGCGGGCGCTGGTCGACGACCGGGTCGCAGCCACCCGCCCCCGCGTCGAAAACCTCATCGCCCACGAGCTCGCCCACCAGTGGTTCGGCGACCTCCTCACCTGCCGCACCTGGCGCGACCTCTGGCTCAACGAAGGCTTCGCCACCTTCATGGCCGGCGACTACGTCGTGGCGCGGCACACCCACCTGGCCGAGCGCGACGCCGTGTACGCCGAGCAGGTGCTCCGCTGGTACGCCCGCAGCCTCGCACAGCCCCAGCCGATGGCCCGCCGCTGGCACCACCCCACCGGCCCCGATGCGTTCAACGTGTACAACCGGGGCGCCGCCACGCTCGTGATGCTCCGGGCACATGTGGGCGAAGATGCCTTCTGGACCGGCGTCCAGACCTACGTGGCCCGCCACGCACACGGTCCGGTCGAGACGGTCGACCTGCGCCGTGCCTTCGAAGACACCACCGGCCACGACCTCACCGGCTTCTTCCAGCAATGGACCGAGCGCACCGGCAGCCCCACCCTCACCGTCACCGAGCGCCGGAAGGGCGACGAGCTGGTCATCACGGTCAAGCAGCGCACCAGCACCGACACCCCCTTGTTCCACGTGCCGGTCGAGCTCCAGATCCAGACCGCCAAGGGTCCCACCACCGTCTCCGACCTCATGACCGAAGACAGCCTCCAGTTCCGCGTTCCGGTCGATGGCGAGGTCCGCTGGGTGGCCGCCGACCCACGCGGTGCTGTGCTGGCGAAGTGGGAGCACGACCAATCCGCCCTCCGGCTCGAAGCCATGGCCATCGAGGGCCCACCAGTCGCCCGCATTCGCGCCATCAAGGCCCTTGGCAAGACCGACCAGGCCACCGTCCTCGCGAGCATTGTCGCCAACTCACGGGAGCCCGTCCCCTACCGCACCGCCGCCGCAGAAGCCCTCGGCAAGCAGCGCGCCCACACCGCCCTCATCGCCGCCCTCGACACCCCGTCCCAGCCGGTCCGCGAGGCCATCGCCAAGGCGCTCGGGGACTGCTTCGGCGCCGACACCTCCGCCGCCCTCGACCGCATCATCCGCACCGACCCCAACCCCGACATCCGCGCGGTCGCCCTCGACGCCCTGTCCAAGGCCGACCCCGGCCGCGCGCTGAAGCACGCACGGGGCCTCACCCGCCTCTCCGACCGCGAAGAGACCCGCCTGGCCCACACCGCCTACGCCACCCTCGGCGCCCACGGCACGGCCCGCGACCTCAAGCTGCTCACCGACCCCCGCCTGCCCTTCCGAAACCGCAACCGCGCGCTGTCCGCTGCAGCGGCATGGGTCCAAGACCAGCCCGACCCCACCACGCGCGAGCGCTACGCCCCCATGGTGGCCCGCGCCACCGAGCCCCTGCTGCTCGACACCGACCTCCGCACCCGCCAGTCGGCCATCGACACCCTCGGCAAGGTGGGCGACGAGCTGTCCATCGCCCCGCTCGAAGCCCACGCACGCGCCACCCACGTCGAACACGAAGCCAGCGCCGCCCGCCGCGCCATCCTGGCCATCCGGTCCCGCGACCGGCCCGACTACATCGACCCTGCCGCCAAGAAGGCCGCCGAGCTCAAGGCCCTCGAAGACCGCCTCGACGCCATCGAGAAGCGCCTCGAGTCGCGAGAACACCACCACTGACCGGCCGGCCTACCCCAGAGAGTCCACGTCGTCGTCTTGAGCGATGCGCGTGGCCACCCAGTCGTAGTCGCCCGCGGTCACCTTGCTCTCGCAGTAGCCACACACCCCGGCCATCGACATCTTGTCGAGCGGCGCACCACAGCTGGGACAGGCCTGGAGGTCGGCGGTCTTCCGACGGGCCCCCACCGAGCGCATGAACGTCCAGTACTCGGAGAACTCGCGCCGCTGACGGGCCGAGCCGCCCACCACGCCCCCGCCGTCCACCCGCTCCGTCCAGTCGAGGCACGACGCGAAGATGCGTACGGTGAGCACCTCCACCCACACATCCACGGCCACGTCGCACAGCTCCACCTTCGACACCTTCACGCCCACGGTGCGGTTGCGCAGGCCGGCGCGCTTCAGCTGGTCGAGCCAGCCCTGGTTGGCCGTGAACAGGGCATCGGACATCAGCGGACGGGCTTCTTCCCACGCATCCTTGGTCCAGGCCTGCTGCAGCTGCACGAACATGTCGGACATGCGCTGCAGCTCGGCGTTCAGGTCGAGGTCGGGGTGGCGTGCGAGGAAGTCTGCGCGGCGCTTGCGCAGCTTGGAGTGGAAGACGGTGGACCGCTCGAGCCCTGGCTCCTTGCCGCCGCCCATGGGCAGCTCGGGCGAGGGTGCTCGGTCGCTGTAGACCACCTCGAGCTCGACCACCCGCCACTGGGGCGCCCCTTCCGTTCGCGGCGCACCACACGCCGGGCACCGACCATCCAGGCCAGGGTCGGCCGTGCTGCCACAGCCGTGACATCCGAGGGTGCGCAGGCGAGCGGGCTCGGGACTGAGCGCGCCGGGCGGACGGGCGAAGGTCCAGCGTTCTTCTCGCTCCAGCAGGACGTCTGCCGAGCCATCGGGCGGGGTGGCGGTGATGTTGGAGAAGAACGTGACGTCCACGCACAGGGTGCCGTGGGCCCGGCGCACCGACACCGTGTGGTGGCCGATGGTCACGAGCCCCAGCGCCCGCCAGCCCAGCAGGCTCCCGCGGAGGGTGTCGGCAGACCGGCGGTTGAGCAAGGTGTCGAGCATCGCCTCGGCGGACCGGTCGACCACGAGGGCCACGGCGCGGGTGTACACCAGGAGCACGTGGTCGCGGAACAAGGCGCCGCTGAAGTGGGGGTCGACCGACCGGATGGCGTCGGGAAAGGTGGGCCTCGGCTTGGGCGGGGGCCGGTCGAGGCGCCGAATCACGGTGTCGGCGGGGAAGGCATCTCCTGCGTACAGCTTCGCCCGCCGCTGGCCCCGTTGGGTCAGGTTGTGCAGCGCCACCATCCCCACGAGCAGTGCCGGAAAGGACAGCAGCACACACAGCAGGCCACCGCCACCACCGCCGCCGCCACCCGACGACGTGCGCGACGACCCACCGCTGCTCCCAGACGACGACCGGCGGCTCGAAGACGACGACCGGCTCGATGACGACGACCGACGACTCGATGACGACGACCGACGGCTCGACGATGACGACCGACGGCTCGACGACGACGACCGACGGCTCGAAGACCGGCGATGGCCACCGCCCACCCGTCCATCTCCGTCGGTGGGCCACATCAGCATCATGCCCGCGATGGCCCCCAGCAGGGCGCGGCGGGTGGTGGGGCTCGGCTCGGGTGGCTTCTTCGTGGTCATGGCAGCACCCGGGGTGCGTTGTCGAGCTCTTCAGGGTTGTCGTGGGGGTCGGCGGGAAGCCCCTGTGCCAGCAGCACACCGAGGGCCCGCAAGCCATCGAGCACCGGCTGCAGCCCGCTCAGGTCTCGGCCATCCGGACCGTCTCCGAACGCCACCGAGTCGATGCGCCCTTGCGGCACGGCCCCTTCCACTGCGGTGTCCGCCACCAGCGCCACCCGGCCTTCCGCTTCGTCGAGCAGCACCACCAGTCCGGTTCGCGCCCGGGTCCGGTGCACGCCGTACCGCACAAAGGCCGCACGAGCCCGCCGGAGCGCCCGGGCATGGCGGTCTTCCACCGAGTGGAGGCGGTCGCCCAGCACCTGGCCCACCGCGCCCCCCACCACCGCAGCCACCGTGACGATGAACAACACCCCCGCCTCGGAGACCGTGAAGTGGGCCCACAAGCACATCGCCAGGGCCGACAGCGCCGCCGCGAGCCCCGAGACCACCGCCTGTGGGCGCAGCTGGGTGGTGGGCCGATGCACCACCACCACCACCTCGGCCGACGTGGACCGCTCCACCTCCGCCACCACGCCCGGAATCGCCAGCGAAAACGCCGGGTCGAGAGAGACTTGCGACCGCTTCGCCATGCACGGCTCCCGCTGGGGTCAGGGCGGGCATCTCCCCGCCGCGATGGCCGTGATCATGGGCCCCGCGACCCGCGCGCGCAACCTACGCTTGAGACCGTCCGCGGGTGACCCGGGCATACGACGCCGCCGCGTTGGAGATGAGGCTGCCGTAGGTCTCGGCCTGACCGGGGCCGTTGTAGCCGCGGGCGAACTGGGTGTAGTTGCCGCTGCGCAGGCCAGCCATGCAGGTGCGGTTGGCTTGGATGAAGGCGAACATGCCGTCGAGCTGCGAAGGCAACGAGCCCGCCATCGAGTCGAACATGTCCTGCACCGACGCATAGCCGAGGGTCTGGAAGTTGAAGCCCATGATCTGCGCGGCGCCCATGGAGATGGACTTGAGCGCAGCGGTGTCGTCGAGCGACCGGGCCAGGTCGAGGACCGTCCATTCCTTGGACTGGTTGCCGTGGAACGACATCCAGGCGTCGGTCTCGGAGGCGCGGAACTTGTGGCCGGTCCAGCGCTTGCCCGACGAATACTGGAAGTGCTGGTGGAAGGTGGTGGGGTCGCGCTTGCCCCATTGGTCCCAGAAGATGTGGTTCTCGAAGCGGATGATCATGTCGCCCGACTCGCGGTGGAAGCCCTCGCCCCCCGACTCACACTTGAGCACAGCGGCGGCGGCAGCTGCGGAGATGCCCAGCTCGCTGGCTTTGGTCTTCAGGTACCGGCCCTTCGTGTTGTAGATGTCGGCCATCGTGCGGTCCAGGCCGCGCAGGCCCGCCAGGTTGATTGGGTCGTCGACCTGCATGTTGCCGCCACCAGGGTCGGCCGGGGCATCGGGACGGTCGGGCGACGGACCGGGCGTGACCGGCTGGACCACCGGTGCCGGAGTGGCTCCCGGAATGAGCAGCTTCTGGCCCACCTTGAGGAGGCTGGGGTTGTCCAGGCCGTTGGCATCGGCAATCTCGCGCCAGCGGTCACCGTCACCCAGGTATTGGCGGGCGATGCTCCACAGGTTGTCGCCCGGGTACACCGTGTGGAAGATGGGCTCGGGTGTGTCTTCCTGCACGTCGGGCGTCTCGGGGGCCTTCGGCGCTTCGGTCGGACCTTCTTCCGGCGTCACCTCGGGGGTGTCTTCCGACTTGCCGCCAAACCAGCCCGAGAAGAAGCTCTTGACCGTCTCGACGGCATTGTCGACCACACCCTTCACGCGGTCCCAGAGGCTGCCGCCGGCTTCGGCTTCCTGAACGGCCTCGGCCTCCTGGTCTCCCAGCGGGGCCTGCCCCAGCTCGGTGGTGGCGACTGCGGGAGCATCGGTGGACGGCGCCACTTCTTGCGGCGCAACCTCGGCTTCCGGAGCCTGCTCGACCGCATCGACCGGCAGCTGGAGCACCTGACCCGGGAAGATGAGGGAAGGGTCGGCCACCGCGTTGAGCTCGGCCACCTCGTCCCACCGCGAACCATCCGCCAGCTCGCGGGCTGCGATGCCCCACAGGGTGTCTCCCGGGCCCACCACCACCGACGTGGCATCCTGCTGGGCGAGGGCACCCTGGTTGGCCGCGTTGCCCGGCCCCGACGCCGTGGGACCGGACGCCTGTGGGGCAGTGGTGGTGCTGCTCTGGCGAGACTGCTGACGGCTGCGTGCCATGCGACCTCCCGGGGGCTGGCATCGCAACCGTCTCATCCCCCTCCCAATCGGGCCATGGCACGCTGATGTCAACGGTTCACGGCTGCCACGGCTCCGGCCCTTCGTGGGTGCCATCCGGACCGAACCACCGCTCGGGGTCCTGGAGCACGTGGACCGCGAACTGCATCATCCGGCCTGCCGCCACACCGTCGATGAGCCGGTGGTCGAACACCAGCAAGACCGGCAGCGCGGGCCGGACCACCGCTTGTCCGTCGACCGCGAAGACGTCGTCGGAGATGGGCGTCACACCCCACAGAGTGCCCACATGGAGGAGCTTCTGGGGCAGAGAGAAGGCACCACCGGTGAACTTGGCGCCCTGGAGGTTGGCCAGCGCGGCGCCCGGGTTGGTGAGGCCCGTGGTGACCGGGAAGGTCTGGTAGAACTGCTCGGCGATGGCTGGCGTGCGCATCGAGGCGTCCATCGCGTCCAGTGCGCCGTCGAGCAGACGCTGTGGCATGCGCTTGGCCAGGCCCTTCATGAGGCCGATGAACGGATGGGACGACTTGCCGGCGCGTTCTTCCTTCACCGCCGACCGCGTGGCCGTGGAAATCTGCCGAAGCGACCGCACCTGGAGCTTCTCCACCAGCGCCATCCCCAGCTCCGAGCCCGCCTCGGCCTTGGTGCCCAGCAAGTTGACCGGCATGGCGGCTGCGACGTCGTCCACCGCCACGATGCGGCGCCCGATGATGCGAGCGTTGGCGGCCGGGTGGTGGTGGAGCGTGCGCCCGATGACCCCCGCCAGCAGGTGCTGCACCGAAACCTTCGGACCGTCGTGTTGAGCGAGCTGGTCGAGGTAGGCGAGCGCTGCGGTCATGTCGATGCTGCCGTTCACGCTCACATAGGCGATGCCGGCGGGCGCCCGAAACCACCAGTGCAGGAATTTCCGGATGATGGAATTCGGGTTGATGGGACGACCCGTGGGCGGGTGGTTCGGGCGGGGTGCAGTCGACACGGGCACGTCCTCTCACGGATGGGCGCCCCGGGTAACGCACCGGACTCGACCCGCAGGGAGCGGTGGAGTAGACGGGCCACCTCCAGGAAGGCCCCCAATGTTGTCCGCATCCGCTCTCAGCCAGTCTCTGTCCAAGGCCGCCTCCGGCGCCAAGGCACGCGGGCTCAAGAAGCACATCTCTCCCCTCCGTGGCCTGCGCGGCGCGCCCGGCACCGCCATCACCGACGCCATCAACCGCGGCTGGAAGAGCGGCGTGCACCTCGATGAACACGACGACGTCACGCAGCTCAAGACCCTCTTCTCCACGGCCTTCGAAGACGGCCTCGTGGCTATCGGTCTCGCCGCCGCAGCCCTCCCCGACGACCCCGAGACCGGCCTGGCCCTGTGCCACCACTGGCTGTCCTTCGCCGACGACATCCAGACCGCCGACGCCCTCGGCTGGCTCATGTGGATGCCCGCGCTGCTGTCGGGTGCCGGCAAGGGGCCCTCGGCACTGCTCGATGCCCGCAGCGCCGACCCCTACACCCGCCGCGCCGCCGTCATCGCGCTGCTGGGGGCACTGCCGGTGGCCATCGAAGGCCCCGCCGCAGCCGGCCTCCGCGCACGCCTCGACCAGCGCCGGGTGGCCTTCGTAGACGCCCCGCTCGACGAAATCCTCGAAGAGGTGCTCCCGCCCTTCCTGCGCGACGAGAACCCCCAGGTCCGCAAGGGCGTGGGCCGCGTGGTGCGGTCGTGGGCATCGCTGTCGCCCGACCGTGCCGAAGCCGCCGTCCACGCTCCGGGCGGCCTGCACCGCGTCATCCGCGACGAGCTCGCCAAGGGCCTGAAGAAGGGCCGCCGCCCGCGCAAGCCGTCGGCCTGAGCCTCAGGGCACGCGCTCCACATCACCGATGCGCCACGAGTTCACACCGTGGTTGCGGAGGTGGAACCAGGCGGGTGTGCCGGCCGGGAAGTCCACCGGCGCTTCGATCACCAGCTCGTTGACGCCTTCGTCGCCCGGGACCGCCACGGTGTCGGTCCAGATGTCGGTCTCGCCCAGACGAAGCAGCCGGACGGCGTCGTAGGGCTCGGGCGCCCACAGGTCGAGGTTCCACACCACGAACCGGATGGATGCGCCGGCCGGGACCTCGCTGGCGAGGGTCTGGGTGAACGTGGCGATGGCGCAGTAGTCGGTCTCGATCTCGAAGAAGCCGTTTTCGGCCTCGTAGCCCACCGACGGACAGGGCTCGGCATCGATGGGGTGGTCGTACAGACCATCGGCATCGGGCGGCACGTAGTTCCAGCTGTCGTAGGGCAGCACCACGCCCTGCTGGACGGAGTTGGTGTCGTCGGGGGAGGACGAGCTGTCCGGGGCCGATGAGTCCTTGCCGGTGCATCCGACCAGGACTGCAGCCAGGCACACGAGACGCCCCATCACGACCCGGAGACCGGGACCTCGGGCTTGGCGCGCTGCACACGACGCCGGGCCCGTGCGGCTTCCCGGGCATCGAGCCCTTCGAGCTTCTCGAGGAGGGCTGCGGCCTCGGACTCGGCACCCTGCCACGCGCGCGCTTCGGCGAGCAGGCCCATCCCGGGAGCGAGAGACTCGGTGGTGGCGTGGTTGGCGAGGATGCCCGATGCCCGCCGCTCCACCGCCACCCATGCCTTGCGGCGGCGGTAGAACTCGGCCACCAGCAGTTCCTTGCGGCCCAGGCGCTCGCGGCAGTCCTGCAGCTTCTCATCCACCTCGGGGGTGAACTCGCTCTCGGCAAACCGACCGCCAAAGCCCGTCCAGGCATCGGCGGCACGGACCGTCCAGGTCTGGTCGCGGGCGGCCACGCGGTTGGACTTCTTGTACATGGCCATGCCCAGGCGGAACACCACGTAGTCGGCGTCCGGGTACCGGGGGTGCCAGCGGAGGAAGTCCTCGTACGCATCGCGGGCGAGGTCCCACTCGTGCTTCTTGTAGTGCACATCGGCGATGGCCAGCTCGGCCTTCACAGCGAGAGGGTCGTCGCGGTGGTAGTTGCGGATGCGGTTGAACTGTTCGAGCGCCTTGACGTAGTAGCCGCGCTTCATCTGCTTGAGCCCGAGCTCGTACTGCTCTTGGACGGTGAGCTGACGGCGGGCGGCATCGGCGTGCGACGGCGCGAGCATCCACAGGACCAGCACGGCCAGGCCGGCGAAGAGACCCCGCCAGGCAACCGACGGCCGAGAATCGTTGAGAGCACCCACGCGCAACACTGCCTCCGAGTCCGGGCGGACCGCGTTCGTCGGGCTGCGTAGCGCGAAGACCTGAAGCTGGCCACGCCACCGGTTGCCCACGACAAATCGGCGCATACAGGGGAGCGCCTTCGACGCCCGGACCCCCGACACCCATGTCCACCTCCCCTCAGCGCCCGATTTCCGCCTTCCGTGTGGGTGGCGTGTTTGCGGCAGGCGCACTGGTGGGCATCGCAGCAGCCATCACCGCCGGCTCGCAGGCCGAGTCTCCCGCGCCCGCCCCGGCGAAAGCTGCTCCGGTCTCCGCTCCCGCCCCCCCCACGGTCGACCCTCGCCGCCGCACCCCCGTGGTCGAAGCCGTCGAGAAGGTCGCCCCAGCGGTCGTCTCCATCACCACCGAGGTCGCACAGACCAACCTCTTCTACCAGCCCCGCACCGGCTCCAGCGAAGGCTCGGGCGTGGTCATCGACTCCGACGGCATCGTGCTCACCAACGACCACGTCATCCGCGGCGCACACCGCATCACCGCATCCTTCCCCGACGGCCGCCGCTTCACCGCAGACCTCGTGGGCACCGCCCCCGAGCTCGACCTCGCCGTCCTGCGCATCCGCAGAGAACCCGACACCCCGCCCCTCACCGCCGTCGAGGTGGGCGCGTCGGAAGAGCTCCTGCTCGGCGAGCCCGTCATCGCCATCGGCAACCCCTTCGGACTGGGCCACACCGTCACCACCGGGGTCGTCTCGGCGGTCTCCCGTCCCCTCGAGACCGACGACCGCGTCTACCAGGACTTCATCCAGACCGACGCCAGCATCAACCCCGGCAACTCCGGCGGCCCCCTCCTCGACGTCACCGGCCGCCTCATCGGCATCAACACCGCCATCCGCCCCGACGCCGAAGGCATCGGCTTCGCCATCCCGGTCGATCGGGCCGTGAAGGTGGCCCGCGACCTCGTCCAATTCGGCACCGTCCAGGTTCCGTGGCTGGGCATGGACCTCGAAGACATCGCCCTGCGCACCGCCCGCGGCCGACGCGTCGCCATCCGCGTGGTGCGGGTCTACCCCAACAGCCCCGCGGCCCGTGCCGGCATCGCCCCCGACGACCTCCTCACCGGCATCGACGGCCGCGAGCTCCACGGGCGCGCCGACCTCAACGCCCACCTGGCCGCCTTCGACCCCGGCTACTCCTTCTCGCTCGACAGCATCCGCGCCGGCACCGCCCGCGCCGACCAGCTCGCCACCACCCCCCTCCCCGACACCGCCATCGACCGCTCGCTCGAGGTCGTGCTCGGCGTCTCCATCGAAGACACCCCCGACCACCGCGGCGTGCGCATCACCGCGCTCACCACCGACGGCTCCCTGGCCCGCCGCGGCTTGCGTCCCGGCGACCGCATCATCGGCCTCAACGGCCAGCCCACCCGCTCCGTGGACGAGCTCCGCACACGGATCGGCCGGGTGAAGAGCGGCCACCGTCCCTCCGCCTTGTTCACCATCCAGCGCCGGGCCCATGTCGGGCGCATCTCCGCCTCTCTGTAGCCTCTACAAGCCAATCCCCTCCGGGAGCTCCTCCATGTCGACCGACGCCATCCCCTGCACCTTCACCCACCTCGTCGTCAGCCTGAGCCAGTCCGCGCTCGTGGCCATGGGAGAAGTCAAGGGTCCCGCCGCGCAGGCCACCGACCTCCGCCTGGCGCGCTACAACCTCGACCTGCTGCGCCTCCTGCAAGAAAAGACGAAGGGCAACCTCGACGCGGATGAACAGCGCCTCATCGACGCCATGGTGAAGGAAGTCGCCCAGCGAATGGAGGCCCGCGGACAAGCCTGATCGCCGCAGCAAGGTCGCAGAATGCCTGCCTCAGCACGCCAACCGGTCACTCAGAACCGGGCGTGCGAGGGGTTTGTCAGCGCCCTAGCCGAAACGCGTCAACCCGTTGACAGTCCATGGAAGGACGAGTAGGGTGCGCGGGTCCTGGCTAGGGCCGGACAGGGCTGCCCCGGTGGAGACCCGGCGCATCACACCCCTGTTCGGAAGACCCGGCGCGACCTACTGTCCGGGAAACCGGAATGATGGAGGAACCCATGGCTCGTTCGATCGTAAGCGCATTTGGCGCCATCGCTGCTCTCTCGCTCATCGGCTGCAGTGGCACCAAGGATGGCGACTCCGGCTCTGGTGGCAGCACCGGAACCACCGGCCCACAGGGCTGCACCGTCACCATCGACGCCACCTACCCCGAAGCCGACCAGGCCGACTGGTTCTACCGGTCCGCCGTCGAGGCCTACATCAACGAAGCCGATGCTTCCGCCACCATCTCCCTGTCGAGCGACGCCGGCGACGTCTCGGGCTCCATGAGCACCGACGACGACGGCCTCCGCCTCATCTTCACGCCCGACGCCCCGCTCTCGCCGTCCACCTCGTACACGATGAACATCTCCACCTGCGACGGTGAAGGTGGCGCATCCATCAGCTTCATGACCAGCGAGCTGGGCACGCCCATCGAGTGCGACCTCTCCGGCAAGGCCTACCGCGTCGACCTCGCCTCGGCCCGCTTCGTGAAGCCCGACCCGGCCGTGGCCTCGCTCCTCTTCGACGCCCTCGAAGACGACATCCTCATCGGTGTTTCCGAGCAGGGCGACGCAGAGCTCCAGATGCTCGGCGCCCTCTCCGACGGCATCGGCGGCCAGCAGAACTACTGCTACCCCAGCATCGAGTTCCCCACCGCTGCAGCCTTCGAAGACCCCTTCTTCTCCGTGGGCCCGGCCGACACCACCCTCAACGTGGCTGACGTCTCCGTCACCATCTCGCAGCTCGGCATCAGCGGCGCCTTCGCCCCCGACTGCACCTACTTCGGTGGTGGCCGCCTCACCGGTGAGCTCGACGCCCGCGTCCTCGGCCCGCTCGTCGGCGAGCTCCTCGGCGAAGAAGACCCCGACGCCATCTGCCAGCTCCTCACCACCTTCGGCGTGGTGTGTGAAGCCTGCTCGAGCGACGGCGCCGAGTACTGTGCAGCCATCGAGGTGGTCGACATCGCTGCTGCCACCACCGGCGTGGCCCTGTCCTGCGTGGCTGGCGAAGAGTGCCACCCCGCTTGCACCACCAGCACCTGCGAAGACCCCACCGCTGGCATCTGCGACTGAGTCGTAGCGCCTCGGTGCCCCGGCCCCACCTTCGGGTGGGGCTGTTTCGTTCTCGGGGTGCTTCCGTGGCGCTCAGCTTGTGAAGGGAACCGGAATGTCGAGGGCCCGCAGCACACCGGCGAAGTCGTCGGGGGGTGGGCGGGTGAACGCCAAGCGGGTGCCGTCGGGGTGTTCGAAGCCCAGCCGACCGGCGTGCAGCAGCTGCCGGTTCACACCTTCGAGGGCCGACCGCAGCGGACCGGGGATGGGCTTGCGGCGACCGTAGAGGGGGTCGCCCACCAGCGGCAGGCCGAGGTGGTGCATATGCACGCGGATCTGGTGCGTGCGGCCCGTCTCGAGCACACAGCGCACGAGTGTGACCACGCCGCCCTTGGGGTCGCCGGGGATGCCGTACCGGGCTTCGGCGAGGCGGGTCCAGTGGGTGACGGCGCGCTTGCCTTCCGGCTGGACCGAGAACCGAAGGCGGTCTTTGGGGTGGCGTGCCAGAGGTGCATCGACCGTGCCTCGAGACGACCGGGGCGCCCCCCAGACCAGCGCCGCGTAGGCCCGGTCGACGGTGTGCGCAGCGAACTGTGCGGCCAGGTGGGTGAGCGCAGCGGGTGTGCGGGCGACCACGAGCACACCGCTGGTGCCACGGTCGAGGCGGTGCACGATGCCCGGCCGGGCAGGGGGCGTGGGGTACGGACCGTCGACGCGGCGTGCCTCGGAGATGAGGTGCAGCAGCGCATTCACCAGGGTGCCGTCGGCATGCCCGCGCGCTGGATGCACCACCATGTCGGCGGGCTTGTCGACCACCACCACCTGGTCGTCCATGTGCAGCAACGGCACCTGGAGGTCTTGTGCGACCAGGTCGCTGGGGGGCGGGGCCGGCTCGACCACCTCGATGACCTCTCCCCCCCGCAGCTTGTGGCGGGGCGAGGCAACCACGACACCATCGACCTGCACCTGGCCGTCGAGGATGAGCGCCTTCAGCCGGCTGCGGGACAGAGGCAGCTGGGCAGCAAGGACACTGTCGAGGCGCCCGCGGGTGGGACAGGCGTCGATGCGGTGGAGGGTGTGGGGCATGCCGGTGGGGTCAGCCCCGGTGGGCGCGGTAGGCCGACATGAACGCCTCGACCACACCGTTGCCTTCGAGCTCGAGCTGTTCCACCACCTGCTTCAGGTACCCCTGCACGAAGATGGCCGATGGCAGGCGGTCGAAGGCATCCGACTCGATGGCTTCGAGGTAGCGGGTGGAGATGCGCGTGCTGCGGGAGAGGTCGTCGAGCGACACGCCGCGAGACTCACGTACGCTGCGCAAGAACGGACCGGTGCGACCGAGGGGGACCTCAGCGTGGAGGTCGGGCTCGTGGGGGTCGAGCGGGAAGGAGGCGAGCGACGGACCGTCCTCGGGGAGGTCGCGGACGGCGCGAGACGGCCCCTTCGGCATGGCGAGCCGAGACAGGAAGCCCAGGGCTCCACCCGACTTCGACGGCCGTGGGGGCTCGGGGTCGTCGTCGAATTCGTCGTAGTCGTCGTCGTACTCTTCGTAGTCGTCGTATTCGGGGTCGGTGCGCGGGATGTGGGTGTCGACCGTGTCCGACCAGGTGTCTTCTTCCCACGACGGCTCGGCGGAGACCTGCACCGACGGCACTTCGGCCAGCATGGGCGGACCGACCACAGGCGCGGGGGTGGGGGGGTCTTCGAGCCACGCGAGCTCGGCGTCGGAGAGCGTGATCTCGATGCCGGGGTCGGTGGGGGGGACCAGAGTGGGGCGGTCGGGGCCACGCTCGGGGCGCGGGGGCGGCACAGGCGCGACCACGGGCTCGGGCTCGGCGCGGTGCACCCGAACGGGCTCGGGCGGTGCTGGAACCGGCTGACCAAGCGGAAGATCGGTGAGCGCCTTCACCGAAGCCAGCGCGAGCGAGACCTCGGGGGGGACCAGCGCAGCGCGGACCTCCTCCCACAGCCCTTCCGCGGAGTCGGGCAGTCCCGAGTCGGTGGCGGCCCGGAAGGCGTCGTAGCGACGGCGGCGCGCGGTGTTGGACAGCACCTCTCGGGCCTCGCGCAGCGCACGCTCCTGGGCTTCGAGGATGGTGACGTCGGCGCCGTTCTGCCGGGCCGTCCGCAGACGACGTACGAGCCGAGCCAGGCGGACCTGGTAGGCCTGCCGGATGGCGTCTTCCGCGGCGTCGGGGGCGACCCCCAACAATTCATAGAAACCCTGAGACATCGCCGGCGCTTAACCGAGGTGACCAGAACACGCCGGGTCAACCCGACCCGCATCCGGGATTCCACACGGCTGCCCCATCGATCACCGGTCGTTCACCGCACGCGCCCGGGCCACGGCAGCCACCAGCGCTGTCCGTTCCGCGGGCAGGACGGTCCGGGGATCGAGGCGCACGGCACCATCCGCCACACGGGCCACCACCGCCGGCGAGCCCATGCGGAGTGCCTTCGCCAGCGCATCGGCGGGTCGGTCGGGCAGTCGCACCGTCCACCCGGCGAGCCCATGCCCCGGCAGCGCGCCTCCCCCGGTCACGCCTTCATCCGCCTCCACCGTGGCTCCTGGAATCCGGGCCGCCAGAGCCACCGCCTGTTCCCGCAAGGCATCGGGGGTGGCCATCAGCATCGCGCGTGTGGGGATGTGGTCGCCCCGCCCTTCCACATACATCCGCAGAGTGGCCTCGAGCGCCACGAGCCCCAGCTTGTCGAGGCGCAGCGCTCGGTACAGCGGATGCCGTCGACAGCGCTCGACGAGGTCGGCGCGGCCCACGATGATGCCGGCCTGCGGACCCCCGAGCAGCTTGTCCCCGCTGAAGCACACGAGGTCGACGCCCGCCGCAAGGGCTGCCTCCACCCCTTCTTCTTCGAGCCCCACACCGGCCACCGGCGCCGCCCCCAGCAGTCCGCTGCCGAGGTCTTCCACGAGGGGCACACCATGCTTGCGGGCCACGGCAACCAGGGCAGCGCGGTCGGGCCGATGCACAAAGCCCACCTGCCGGAAGTTGCTGGGATGTACCCGCAGCAGCACCGCGGTCTGGTCGGTGACCACCCGGTCGAAGTCAGCCGCTCGGGTGCGGTTCGTGGTGCCCACCTCCACCAGCTTCGCGCCGCCCGCACTCACCACATCGGGGACCCGAAAGCTCCCCCCGATTTCCACCAGCTCACCTCGGCTGACCACCACCTCGCGATCCCGCGACAGCGCCGTCAGCACCAGCAACACCGCCGCCGCGTTGTTGTTGACCGCGATGGCTCGGTCGGCCCCGGTGAGCGCTTGCAGCGGCGCTTCCACCCCGGACAAGCGCCCGCCCCGCTGGCCATGCGACAGCTCGAGCTCCACATTTGCGTACCCGGCCGCCACCTCGGACACGGCTTGCGCCACCTCGGCAGCCAGGGGAGCCCGGCCCAGGTTGGTGTGCAAGACCACACCGGTGGCGTTGATGACCGCCCGCAGCCGCCGCGCCCGTGCCGCCTGCACCACCCGGGTCACGCGCTCCAGGATGGCTTGTTCATCGGGCACATGGGCACTGTCGAGCGCCCCGGAGAGCAACGCGGTGCGCACATCCGCCAGCACGCTCCGGGCGGCGTCCTTCACCACATCGTGTGGCACATCGGACAGCTGCGCACTCGCCAGGATGGACGTCATCGACGGCAGCCCGGCCAGCGCCGCTCGGGTGTTTGAATCCATGCCAGCCTCCACCCGGCGGTGGCCTGGCCGGGGTGGGGAAGGCTATCCCGTCCTGAGCCGACGGCGGGAGCCCCCATCAACACCCTCATCTATCTCATCGCGGCCGTCACCTGCGCCACGCTGGGCGTCCAGGCCTGGGACCGCGACCGCACCGACCCCGTCCACCGCAGCTTCCTGGGCCTGGCCCTGCTGGCGTCTGCCACCTTCGGCTCGTTCACGCTGCACCTGCTGCCCGGCTTCCCACCGCTACGGGCCGTATATGCCGTCAGTGGCGTCTTCTTGCCCGTGTCGCTGCTCACGTTCCTCGACCGCTTCTTCCGCCCCGCCAACCAACCCCTGCCCGGCGAGGTCAGCCGCTTCTGGGCCGCCACCGGCCTCGTGGCCACCATCTACCTTGCAGTCGAAGCGGCGGTCTTCGACGGCTTCGGTCGCACCACGCCCCCCGACATCGTGCTCGCGCTCTACGCTCTGGGCGGCTTCGGCTGGTGTGGCCGGCGTCTCTGGGATGCCCACCGCCGCTCCGAGCAGGTGGTGGAGCGGGGTCGCATTCGCCTGCTGATGGGCCTCATCGGTGCTGCGGTCGTGTCCACGGCCATCGAACAGCTCGTGCGTACCGTCGGCGGCGACACCGACCTCGGCGCGGTGTCCGACACCACCCGCTCCTTCGCCCTCCAGGGGGCCTTCCCGCCCGTGGGCGCAGTGCTCGGCGCCGTCAGCATCTACTCGCTGCACTACGTCGTCCGGCTGCACCGCCTCATCGACCTCACCGAAATCTTCGCGCGCCTGTCCGCCCTGGCCACCGGCGCCGCCGCGCTGCTGCTCACCACCAGCGTCACGATGGCGTCGTCGGAAGCCCTCGCCGACTACCCCCTGCACATCGCCTTCCAGATGTTCCTGGCCTCGGCGCTGTTCCTGTCGGTCTACGACCCCCTCCGCAACCGCCTCGAGGCCTGGACCGGCGAGTGGTTCAACCGCCAGGGTCGCCTGCTCGAAGGCACACTCGATGAAGTCGACGCCGCACTGTCCCGGGTCATCAGCCTCGAAGCCATGGGGGACGAGCTCCTCGGGCGGCTCCAGGCATCGGGCCGCGCCCCCCTCGTCAGCCTCTACCTCTGGGACCACGAGCGCCAGGCCTTCGTGCTCACGCTCAGCCGCGGTCCGGTCAACCGCCCGCTCGTCCGCGCCATCGTCGGTCCCCCCTTCACCGATGGCTTCAAAGCCGGCGAGCGCGCCTATTCACGACCCGCCCTCCAGCGCATCGTCGACCGCCAGCTCATCGACCACGAGCGCGCCGCCGCCCGCCTGCGCATCCTCGACACCATGGACGCCGACCTCACCGTCTCCATCCACTCCGGCGAGCTGCTGCTGGGCTGGCTCAACCTCAAGGCCGAGGCCTGGACCGAAGGCTTCACGCAAGACGAGGTCCGCCGCATCATCTCCACCCTCGACCGCGCCGCCGTCATCCTCGAGAACATCCACAGCTTCCAAGCCCTCGAAGAACAGCAGCGCCTCGCCGCGCTGGGCACGATGGCCGCCGGCCTGGCCCACGAAATCCGCAACCCCCTCGCCGGCATCAAGGGCGCAGCCCAGTACCTCCACACCACCGACGGTCCCCCCGATCCCGAAGAGTTCGCCGACCTCCTGGGCGTCATCGTCAGCGAGACCGACCGCCTGGCCGGCGTGGTCGAACAATTCCTCGACTACGCCCGCCCCATGAAGATCCACGCCGCCGAGACCAACCTCTCCACGCTCACCGAGCGCCTGGTGCAGCTCATCCAGCTGCGCACCACCAACCCCGACGTCGCCATCTCGGTCCACGCGCCATCCGACCTCCCCCGGGTGATCTGCGATGAAGGCAAGATCCACCAGGTCCTGCTCAACCTCGTGCGCAACGCCATCGAAGCTGTGGGCGACGAAGGCAAGGTCACGCTGCGGTTGTGCCGGGGCCAGGTGAGCGGACGCGGAAGACAGGCGGTGGAAGCCGTGGAAATCCGGGTGGAAGACGACGGTCCCGGCCTCTCCCGGGAAGCCCTCCAGAAGCTGTTCATCCCCTTTTACACCACCAAGCGGCACGGCACTGGGCTGGGCCTGCCCATCAGCCGGCGCCTGGTCGAGGCCCACGGCGGAGAGCTCAACGCGCGCTCAGGACCGTCTGGCGGCACCCGCGTCACCGTCCGTCTGCCCCTCCAGCCGCCGTCGCTGCTCGCACCGCCCCTGCCCGACGACACCGGTGAAAGCCGCTGAAAGAGAAGAGGGTGAAGGTCGCCCCCGCGCGGCCGTACAATGGAGGGATGCCCATTCCAGTCGCCATCGCAGCCCTCGCGCTCACCACCATGCAGGTCGACGCCCCCACCGCCGAAGGGTGGCACCGCGTCGCCCGAGAGGTCGTGGACGACCGCCTGGTCTACTCTCTCGCCCTCGAGCGGGCCGGGGTGGGCGCCGAGGACGCCAGCGTGCTCTACGGGTCGCAGTACTCGTACCTCAACCGGTACGGCGACATTCGCGACCGCGCGGGCATCGGCTGGACCCGCCTGAGCGGTGAGTCGGTCCTGATGCCCATCCAGAACTCCGGCGACACCCGCCGCCTGCGCTGCGACACCCTGGCCGGCCACGACCCCATCCCGGGGGAACGCACGCTGGTTGCCCTTCCCGGTCGGCCTCGTCTGTCGGGCACCCGCCCCGAGTCCACCGGCGGTCCGGAAGTGGTCCTCGCCACCACCGGCAACCGTCCCCAAGGCGACCTCCAAGAGCTGGCCATCGTGGTGGTGGAAGCCGGCGAGTCGGTGCAGGTCACCACCATCCACGACCGTCGCACCGGCGACCGCGAAGAGCTCATCGAGTTCGGTCGCCCCGACACCCAACAAGCGCTCGTGTTCTACCGCGACGGCAGCTCGGTCACCGCGTGCTTCCAAGGCACGCCCCCCGAGGCCCGCGACGAGCTCCGCGAACAGCTGAAGCGCCGGCTGAAGGGTCAGGCCGACGAATAGGTGTGGGTGCGGCCCTGCCAGTCGCGCACGGTCCAGGCGCCCTCCCCCGCCGACTCGATCCACGCCGCGGCCGCGGGAACCTTGCCGTGCCCACCGGGAATGTCGAGCACGTATGTGGGCTGACAGAGGCCGGAGAGCCGCCCGCGGAGCTGGTCGACCAGAGCGCGTCCGTGCGACAGCGATGTACGGAAGTGGGCCGTGCCCCGCGCGAGGTCGCCGTGGTGCAGGTAGTACGGCTTCACCCTCTGGCGCACCAGAGCTCGAAAGAGGCGGGTGAGGGTGTCGGGGTCGTCGTTGACGCCCTTCAGCAGGACGGTCTGGGAGATGAGCGGGATGCCGTGGTCGACCAGAGTGGCGAGCGCCTGGTTCGCCATGGGGTCGAGCTCATCGGGGTGGTTGACGTGCACCCCCACCCACGTGGCGAGGCGGGGATGACGGAGGACCGCTGCGAGGGCTGGCGTGACCCGCTCGGGTGCGACGACCGGGACCCGCGTGTGGATGCGGAGGACGTCGACGTGGGGGATGTCGGCCAGCGCTGAGACCAGCCGGGAGAGGCGGTCGGAGGAGAGGACCAGAGGGTCGCCACCCGTGAGGATGACCTCGTGGACGCCATCTTGGCCGGCAATCCAGTCGAGTGCGGCCTGGAGGTCGGACGGACGGAGGTGCAGTCCAGAGGGACCGACCTGTTCGCGCCGAAAGCAGAAGCGACAGTAGACCGGACACACGTGCACCGGCTTGAGCAGCACGCGGTCGGGGTAGCGGTGCACGATGCCGGGGAGCGGGCTGTGGACGTGGTCGCCGATGGGGTCGGGCTGTTCGTCGGGGGTGAACCGCAGCTCGGCACGGGTGGGGACGAACTGGGCGTGGAGCCCGCTCGCACCTTCATCCAGGCGACGGGCGACATGGGGGGTGACGGCGATGGCGAACCGTGCTTCCACATCGCGCAGAGCATCGGCCTCGGCGGCATCCACGAGCCCTCGGTCGACCAGTTGGTCGACGTGTCGGAGGGGTGTGGATGCGGGCCCCCGGCTGGTCACGACCGGACCTCGGACCCTTCCACACGCACGGTCCATGCGCCGTCCTGGACCTCCACGCGGAGCACGTCTCCCGCGGTGGCGTCGGCAACGCGCGACAGCACCGTTCCATCCGGTCCCCGCACCATGGCGTAGCCCCGACCGAGCACCCGATGGGGCGACAGGGCCTCCAGCCGGCCGCCCACCAACGCCAGCCGACTCCGGCGGTCCTGCACATGGCGGTCCATGGCTTCGTGGAGGCGGTCCGATGCCCGCTCCACCCGCTGTCGGCTGCGGAGCACGGCCACCGACGGCGGAGGCACCCGCAGCAGCTTCACCCGCTCACGGGCTCGGTCGACCTGACCGCGGAGGGCGCGGGTGGCGCGGTGGCCCAGGTCTTCCACAGCCAGCCGCAGCGCCAGGTGTTCCGGGACGACCAGCTCGGCGGCGTGAGAGGGGGTGGCGGCGCGCACATCAGCGACGAGATCGGCGATGGTGACGTCGGTCTCGTGGCCCACGGCGCTCACGACCGGGATGGGACAGCGGGCGATGGCTCGAGCCACCCGTTCGTCATTGAAGGCCATGAGGTCTTCGGCAGAGCCCCCGCCCCGGCCCACGATGATGACGTCGGCGCGGCCGTCTTCTACGAGCGTGTGGAGGGCCCGCACCACTTCGGTGGGGGCCTCGGAGCCCTGCACGCGGCACGGCGCCAACAGGATGGGGATGCCGGGGAAGCGCTCCCCCGTGACCCGGAGGATGTCTTGGAACGCCGCGCCAGTGGGACTCGTGGCCACCCCCACCGCGCGGGGAAGCGGTGGTAGCGGTTGCTTGCGGGCGGGGTCGAACAGCCCCTCGGCGGCCAATGCGCGCTTGAGGGCTTCGATGCGGGCTGCCAGGTCGCCCTCACCGTCGCGCATCATGCGCCGGGCCACCAGGTTGAGCTGTCCGCGCGGGGCGTAGAGGTCGAGCTCGCCAGCGATCACCACACGGTCGCCCACCGCCGGTCGAAAGCGCACGTACCGGTTGCTGCCCCGAAACATCACGCAGTCCAGCGCAGCATCGGCATCTTTGAGGGTGAAGTACCAGTGGCCCGACCGGGCAGCTGTGAACCGCGAGATCTCGCCTCGGACGCGCACAGGACCGATCTCCGCCGCGAGCACATGCTGCAGCTCGAGGGCGAGCTCACCAACACTCAGAGCACCGGCAGCGGGCGGACCAGACATCGACACGGCGGACTCCGAGCGGGGAGCCTCCGCTCTACACCGAAGCCCCCACGCGGTCCAACGCGTTGAAAAGGGAACGTGGCGGGCCGCTCGGGGTATCCGTAGACTGTAGCCCGGAGCCCCGATGCCACGACCGACCACCGCCTGCGAGCGCTGCGGACGCACGGTCACCACCGAAGCGGGCTGTCCGCGTCATCGGGGCGCCCGCCTGCTCGACCTCCGGCGAGAAGAAGACCGGGCCTGGCGCGATGAGGTCGTGGCCATGCGCCGCCACCGCCTCTGGCGCATGACCACCGCCATCGCCGGCACCTTCGGCATGGTGTTTGCCCTGGTCGCGCTCACCCGCCTCATGACCTCTGGAAACGTCTCCCACATCTACGGCGACGTGGGCATCACCTGGTTCCTGAGCCGGGTGCTGCAGGTGCTGTCCGGCGGGCTGGTGGTGGGCGGGCTGATGTGGGGCGGGCTCGGCGGGGTGCGCGTGTTCCGCGAGCGGTCGCAGATGGCCGACCCCATCGACAAACAGGCGGCGACTCGCGAGCTGGCCCGGCGCGCAGCAGCTGTGGGCACATCCATCGTCTTTGCCGTCAGCATGGTCGTCTTGAAAGACCACCTCGTGGGAGTGCCCGCCGAGCTCGTCGCCGCAGCCGTGGCGCTGGCATCGGCCCCCGTGTTTCTGTCCATCCTCGACCTGCCCAACCTCCTGGTGGGCCGCACCAGCACACCCTCCGCCGTGCTTCCCCCCGTGGCCGACCACGTCCCCGCCGACTCCCGCGCCCTCGACCCCCTCGAACAGGTCCGCAAGAACGCCCTCCGGCGCAGCATCATGGAGCGCCGGTAGCCAAGCACTACGGTTCACGGTCCGCCGTCCGATGGGAGGGAAGACTGGGAGCCCGGATGACCATCGCCTCGCAGCAGGCCCCCCCATCGGACGCCCGGCAGGCGCTCCGCGATGTGCTGGGCGCACGCCGGCTGCCCTCGTTTCCAAGCCGCCACGCGCGAATCCTCGAGGAGCTCCGACGCAACGACGACAACCCGTCTCCTGTGGTCGAGGCCATCTCGCTCGACCCCGCGGTGAGTGTGCGGGTGCTGCGCATGGCCAACAGCGCGGCGTTCGGGCTGCGCCGTCCCGTCGACAACATCCGACGCGCCGTGGTGCTCCTGGGCCGCCGACAGCTGGAGTCGCTGGTGATTGCACTGGGCGTGGCCAAGGCTGTCCCGCGCCACCGGGTCGGCCCCCTCGACCGGCGCGCTTTCTGGGCTGCAGCCACACGGCGCGCCGCCATCGCCCGACGCCTGGCGGAGGCCACGCTCCCACCTCGGGCGTCGCTCGCGTTCACAGCGGGGCTCATCTCCGACGTTGCCGTGCCGCTGCTCACGGGCATCCGGCCCCGCATCTACCAGGACCTCATCCAGGTCGCGCGGCGGGATGGCGTGGAGCTCGAAGCCCTCGAGCGCGAGACGTTCGGGTGGACCCATGCCGACGTGGTGGGCTGGTTGGCGGTGGAGTGGTCGCTGCCCGCAAGCCTGAGCCGCCTGCTGTCCACCCACCACGACCCGATGCCCCCGAGCCGAGACGAGACCGGCATCGTGCGCGCAGCCGCCCTCGCGACCGGCACTCTGGGCGTCGAGCCTGCACTCGACGAGCGTGGTGCACAGGCGACGGCCGCGTGCTGGCACCACCTGGGCATCGCGCCGGACACCACGCAGCGCATCCTGCGGGAGCGCGCCGACCCAAACGACCCCCTCACGCGCGTGTTTACGTAGATTGTCGGTGCGTAGGTAGCGCACCGAACAGCGAGCACTGCCACTGCGGGCGGCCTACCAGTCGTCGTCGTCGTCGCGGCGGTAGGACTTCTTGCGCTTCTTCTTGCGGTCGGGACGCCGGCGCTTGCGGTCGGAGCCCCAGTCATCGTCGCCGCCGCCGCCGAAGCCGCCGCCGCCACCACCGAAGCCGCCACCACCAAAGCCGCCGCCACCACCACCGCCTCGGTAGCCACCACCACCACCTCGGTAGCCGCCGCCACCGCCCCGGTAGCCGTCGTCGCCACCGTAGCCTCCCCCACGGTCTCCCCGACGATTGTCGCGCTGTGGAGCGCCCCAGTCGCCATCGGAGGAAGGTGCAGGTGCCACGGGCTCATTCCGGGCATCCCGGGGCGGCCGCTCATCCCGCCCACCCGGCCCACGTCGCCGGTAGCCCACCTCCGGACCGCGGCTGTCTGGACGGCCACCGCCCCGGCCACGGTCGCCGCCGCCACGCGGGCCACGGTCTCCATATGAGCGCGGTCCCCGGTCACCTCTCGGGCCCGACCGTGCGTCCCGGTCTCGACCTGGCGGTCCACGACGGGGCGGTCCACCCCTTCTCCGGTTGTCTTCCCGGGCTTCGCTGACCGAAATCTGCCGGCCCCCCATCCGGGCACCATTCATGCCCGAAGTGGCAGCTGCTGCTTCTTCGTCGGTTGCCATGGTGACGAAGCCGAAGCCCCGAGACCGTCCGGTGTCGCGGTCGCGAACAACCGCTGAATCGACCACTTGCCCGAAGGCTGAGAACGCCTCTTGGAGGTCGTGCTCGTTCGTGGCCCAGGGGAGCCCGCGAACGAACAGTTTTGTGCCCATTGCCTGCCCTTCTCTCGGTTGGCGTGGATGGAGCTGCCCCGGAATGGAGCATGCCAGGGATTCTTCGGCCCGTGGCAAGGCGATGCTATCGCTCGCGCGACCGCCCAACGCGCCAATTGTCGGCGCCGCGTGCTCCCCCCCCATCCAAATGGGCCATAAGCAGTCCCCTCAGGGCTCCACCCGCACCCGCCATCCACCGGTACTCGGTCCCACAACTCCCACCACCGCGGAGTTCTCACACCCTGCGGCGCGCAGTGCGGCGAGGGCGTCATCCGCCACCGACGCAGGCACTGCCACGAGCATGCCGCCGGCGGTCTGGGGATCAAAGAGCACCTCGACCACCGGATCCCGCCGAAGCTGCGGAGCAACGTCCAGAGCGGCACCCACCACCCGGTTCTGCTCGTGGAATGTGCTGCGCTCGCCTGCCACAAGGAGGTCGGCGACACCGGACAGCAGCGGCAGATCAGCCAGCCGCAGCGTGCCACCCACCGCGTCGTCCGCGAGCAGGGTCTGGAGGTGTCGGGCCAGGCCAAAGCCCGTGACATCCGTGGCGGCGTGGATGTCGAACCCCGCCAGCGCTTCCACCGCCGCCCGATTCGACGTGCACAAGTGCGCGTGCAGCGCCTGCACCTGAGGACCCGTCGCCCGCCCCGCCATGTCGGCATGCAAGAGCACCCCGGTGCCGAGTGGGCGCGTCAACAGCAGGACGTCTCCATCTCGCGCCCCACGGGTGGGCCACAGCGGTCGGTCGCCGTCGGGGACCCCGGTGATGGACAGCCCCACCTTCAGGCCGTCGCCCACAGTGGTGTGCCCGCCCACGAGCGACACGCCCGCCGCATCGAGCTCCGCCCGCACACCGGCCAGCGCTTCCCCGAGCACCCGGGCTCCATGGCGCTCCGGCACCTCCACCACCGCGAGCGCAAACCGCGGCACGGCCCCCTTCGCATACACGTCGTTGAGGGCGTTCACAGCAGCCACACGCCCCACCAGCCAGGGGTCGTCGGTGAAGGCCGGGAAGGCGTCGACGGTCTGCACCAGGAGGCCACCGCCATGTCGCAGCACGGCCACGTCGTCCTTCGCATCCACACCGGCCACCACGTCGGGGTCGGCAGGGGGCGGAGGCAGGGCCCGAAGCGCGCGACGAAGCGGGGCGTCTGCCAGCTTGGCCGCACAGCCACCGCACACCATCTCGTCGGCCATGGGCGGCATGCCGGCGTCGAACTCGGGGGCCGGAACACCGTCGGCATCGAGAACCTGGAACTTCTTCATGAAGCCCACGTCGATCCAGTGCTTCAGCGCTCCGAGCCACCGGCCCTCTCCGGCCCATCCCCCTAGGGTGCCGATGGCGCGTCCGTCGCACGTGTTCAGCAGCGCGAGGAAGGTGGACTGCGGGCGGAAGGGCACCCGCATCTCGGGAGACTCGGCCACCAGCAGGTTGTGGGTGAGCACCGGCCCCGACCGCACCGCGTAGACCCCGGCCCGCGGGACCACCGGCCCCTGGTCGAGCACGGCACAGTCTCCGGCCGCAAACACGCCCGGATGGTCGACCACCTCGAGCGTGGGCAGCGTGCGGATGAAGCCTCGGTCGTCGACGGGCAGCCCGCTGTCTCGCCCAAAGGCGTGTGCCGCGGGTCCGGTCGCCCAGAGCACCACATCTCCGTCCACCCGCTCACCGCTCGTGAGAACCACCCCGTCGGACTCCACCGACGCTACGCGCGCCCCCACCTTCAGGCCGATGCCACGCCGGGCCAGGCCCGCCTTCACCCGCTTCGGGCCGCCCGACCCACCGCCCACACGGGGGTCGGTCTCGGAGACCAGCGTGACCGTGTGCGGCCGGTCCTTCAGCCGCGCATGCATCGCAAACGCCAGCTCCACACCCGCAGCACCGGCACCCACCACCACCACCGCCACACCACGGTCGCCCATGGCCTGCACCCGGGCCTCGATGCGCCCGTCCAGCGCATAGATGGGCCGCGTGGGCACGGCATGTTCGCGCACGCCGGGCACGGTGAGGTCGGACACGGTGGAGCCGATGTTGATGCTGCAGATGTCGTACGCCACCGGAGGACGCCCGCCCGCGACCTGCACCTCGCGCCGCTCCGCATCAAGCCGGGTCGCCGCCGCCAACACCACCGCCGCACCCGCGCGTCGGGCCAGCGGCAACACATCGATGGAGACGTCCCACGCCGAGTACCGACCCGCCACGTGGCCCGGAATCATGCCCGAGTAGACCGCCACCGGTCGGTCCACCACCACGGTCACATGGACATCGGGACGCGGCTGCATCACCAGCGACCGCAGCACCTGGACATGCACGTGGCCGCCCCCCACCAGCACGAGACGGCGTTGCGAGGTCTGGGTCTTCACGGGGCCTCCAAGAACGGGAGGCCCGTAGCGCGCACGTTTCCCCCTGCCCCTGCGCCAGGACACAGATGGCGCACGGGAGACCACGGACGGATAGTCGACAGGCGATGCGGCCCACCCCCCTCCACAAGCGCCTCCTGTTCGCGGCTGTGCCCGCCCTGGTGCTGCTGGTGGGCGCAGAGCTGCTGGCGCGCCTGTTCTGGGACCCTCTCCCGCCCGCACCCGAAAACGGCCAGGTGATGGGCGCCCACCCCACCCGTGGCTGGGGCCTCGAAGGCGGTCGGACGGCGTCCGCAGGTGCCGGGTTTCGCACCGACCACCGGGGCCTGCGCCGCGTCGACCCCACTGGCGCCCCCCTCCGCGCCATCACCACCGGCGACTCCAGCATCTTCGGCCACGGCCTCGAAGACGCCGACACCCTCCACGCCTCCCTGCGCGACGCCTTCGCCCACAACTCCCTCCACGTCGACGTCTTCACCATCGGTGTGCCCGGCTACACCCTGCCCCAGAGCCGCACCACGCTCGACGAAGTGGGCTGGGACCTCCGCCCGAACCTCCTCATCGTCGGCAACCTCTGGAGCGACAACGACTTCGCCGAGGCCACCGACCCCCACCGCGGCCCCCCCTCCAACGCCGCGTTGTGGGTGGACTACCTCTCCCGTCAGAGCGCCCTCGCCGGCTGGCTCGCACAGCTGTCCGCGGGCTTCGAGCTCCCGGTGGTGGGCTGGATCCAAGGCGACGCCCCCGGCGGCACCCGTCGCGTTCCCCTCCCCCACTACATCGAACACCTCGACGGCCTCCTCACCGATGCCACCCAACGTGGTGTGAGCATGGTCGTTCTCACCCCCTGCAACCGCGACCTGGCCGGAAACACAGCCCCACCCCCACGCGGCTGGCCCTGGGCCCCCTACTTCGAGGCCGTGCGCCGCTGGACCCTTCACCGCGGCGTGCCTCGCATCGACGGCTGCACCGTGGCCCTCAAGCAGGGCCTCTCCGGCGACCCCGCCTTCCTCGACGACATGCACCCCACCGGCGCGCTGAATCGAGCCTACGCCGGTGCCATCGTCGAGACGGTCACCCTCGCCGGCTGGCCCCGCACCCCCTGGTCGCCCCACCTCACCGCCGCTCCCCTGCCCGGCCCATGGGACGACCCCTGGCACGTGGACTGACCGCCACACACCTCGCCCGGCCTTTGCACGGTGACAACACCCTCCAGGAGCACCAGTTGAGCCGCACTCGCATCGTCCAGGAGGCGCTCATTCGGGAGCTCTCCATCGCCTACATCCTGGAGGACATGCCGCACACATGGACGCCAGACCTGGAGCAGAGGCTCCAGTGGTCGTGGGCGCCCGAGTCCGCGCAACACCTGATGCACGCGCTGGGGCCTGCTGACCGGGGCCTCGGCGCAACACTGCTCCGACAAGCCGCCGCAGACCCCGAGGGCGCGGAGCTGGTGCGGGAGACCATCCGGCGGGGACGCTACGCCTGGCTGTTCTCCGAGCGACGGCGTCACCTCCTCATCCTGCTGTTGACGCGGATGCCCGAGGAGCTCGAGCGTGAGGGGCCTGCCCGGTAGCGCCACAGGTGCAGGATCAGCTTCTCGCGCCCACTTTCCGGCACCAAAGTAGCCATGCGTGGTGCATACCTGCAGGGCTTCCACGCATCACAGGTACGGTCCCGCGACGGTTGCTTGCTGCAGCAATCGGTAGAAGACACCTGCGGCTCCTCCGTGGCCGCTCCGTCGCTCGAATCCCCCCCCTACCAAGGAGTGGGCATGGCACGTGTTGCTGCTTCGCTTGTCGCTGGACTCGGACTCGTGGGGTGCCATGTCACCAATCCCCGAGGCTACGACCAGCTCACCACAGCGCCCCACGTCGAGCCCCTGGCCCCGGTGCAGGAGGGCCCGCTCACCTGGCGAATGCCCGACGGCGGCAGGGTCACAATCGAGATGGAGCCCAGCTGGGTGCACGTGGGAACCCGTCGCTTCCGGGCAGATCTGGCATATTCCGCAACCTTCGGCACGCTCACGCTGCACTGTGCCACCGAGCCGAAGGGGCCGGGCGTTCCCGAGACTCGCTTCGGCTGCTGGTCCGACGCCGAAGACGTCACATTCTGGGTCGCCCCCGACACAGCGTGCCCCGCGAGACACACCGCCTATCGCCAGACCCTCCGCACCCCGGCGTGCTGGCGCGGGGTGCTCACGACGCCCACCACGAAGTACACCACCGCACACGCCTACATCACGCAGCGCGGCCACGTCATCCATCGGGTCAGCTGGCTCGACGAGACCGGCACAGTCCAGCAAGCGGCCGACCTCGTCGTCGAACGGCGACCGCGCATCTTCCACGCGACCGAGACGGACCGAGCGCTGCTGTCCCTCCACGCCGTCGCGCTCCAGTTCTGGCTGGACGCCATCGACCTCGACTGACTCCCCCGTGGGAGCCCCCTTTGATGGAGGCACCTGTGCCCGCCACAGCCCCGCAGCAGGGTGACACCCTCGCTTCAGTCGCCCACTTCCGTGCACTGAAGCGTGACGCCCGAGCCGACCGCTTCGAAGCCGCGCGGGATGAACTCTTCGCGCTGCCAGCGTCCGCCACCCCCGCACTGATTTCCGCGGCGCGAAGAGAGATGGAGCACGAGGGCGAAGACGATGTGCTCGACCTCCTTGTGCAAGCCCTCGCCGACCGCGGGAGCCCCGAGGCGTGGCCGACGCTGGCCGCCACCCTGCGCCACCGAGCCCCCAACGTACGCTTCGCCGCGGCCTGCGGTCTCGACAAAGCCGCGGGCAAGCGCTTCAAGGTGGTCGAACAGTGCATCCGCCGGGACTGCGTCGACTACAGTGCCGTCCTCGCATGCATTCCCGGGCTGGAGGAGTGGTGGCGCTCCGAAGGCCAGGTGGCGATGCAGGCGGCCAAAGAGACACACACCCTTCCTCGCGTCGTGTCTCGGCGCGAGCGGAGGTGGAACTTCGTCGCCTCCAGTCCAGCCTGGGTGATGACCGCTGACGGGACGGTGTACCGGCCCACCCCTGGCAGCCGACTGCCTGCTGGCACGGGTGTTCATGTGGTGAGCGGCACCGTACGCCTGCCTGGACAGTCGGCTGCGCAGCGGGCCAGCATCGAGCTCGACGCCCGCACCGGCAAGGTGGTGGCCGCATTCGTTCGGGGTCCGGACGGCTGGGAGCGGGTGCCGCCGGGCAGCCAGGTGGCACCCCGCTTCGATGTAGACACCTGAGTCGCCGGCCCCCGACCAGGGCCTCTCCGGATGCCCGCCACACACCCCGCGCAGCCTTTGCACAGCACCGCAACAGTGTCGGCACCGGTCCGCAAGACGGCTTTCATACGCACCACATGTCCCTCCAGTGGAGCGTTCTGTGCACGTCAAGCTCATCCTGCCGGCCCTCACCGAGGCCACCAGTCCCCACTTCCGGCCCATCAAGTACAGCCTGTTCCCGCCCCTCGGGCTCGCTGCCCTGGCCGGCCACCTGTCGGCCGACGACCGCGTGGAGCTGGTCGATGAGCACGTCGAGTCGCTCACCATCGACGACACCCCCGACCTCGTGGGCATCGAGGTCTACATCACCAATGCCCGGCGCGCCTACGCCATCGCCGATGCCTACCGGTCGCGCGGCGTGCGGGTCATCCTCGGTGGCCTCCACGTCACGTCGTTGCCCGAAGAAGCCGCCCAGCACGCTGATCACATCTTCACAGGCCCCGCCGACGCCAGCTTCCCGGCCTTCCTCGCCGACCTCGCCGCCGGGCACCCCCAGCCCCGCTACGCCTCGACCGAAGCCCGCACCCTCCACGGACTCCCGCCCGTCCGCCGCGACCTCATCCGTCGCGAGCGCTACCTCGTGCCCAACTCCATCGTGGTCACGCGCGGCTGTCCGCACCACTGCGACTTCTGCTACAAGGACGCCTTCTTCCAGGGTGGGCGCTCCTTCTACACCCAGAAGGTCGACGACGCCCTCGCCGAGATCGACCGCCTGCCCGGCCGTCACCTCTACTTCCTCGACGACCACCTGCTCGGCAACCCGCGCTTCGCCCGCGCCCTCTTCGACGGCATGCGCGGCATGGGACGCCTTTTTCAAGGGGCCAGCACGGTCGACGCCATCCTGCGGGGCGACCTCATCGAGCGCGCCGTCGACGCGGGCTTGCGGTCGGTCTTCATCGGCTTCGAGACCCTCGACTCGGCCAACCTCTCCCGCTCCAACAAGCGGCAGAACCTCGGCCGTGACTACGACCGGGTCGTCCGACGCCTCGACGACCTGGGCGTGATGATCAACGGCTCGTTCGTGTTCGGCCTCGACGGCGATGGCCCCGACGTCTTCGACCGCACCGTGGACTGGGCCGTCTCCCGCGGGCTCACCACCGCCACCTTCCACATCGCCACGCCCTACCCGGGCACCGCCTACTTCGACCGCATCGCCGCCGAGGGGCGCCTCCTCACCCGCGACTGGGACCGCTACGACACCCGGCAGGCCGTCTTCCAGCCCTCCAGGATGACCACCCACACCCTCGAAGCCGGCTACTGGCGCGCATACCGCCAGTTCTACAGCCTTCCCAACATCGTGCGAGCCAGCCGCGCCCACTGCTCCCCCGCACGGTCGGCCAAGCACCTCGCCTACAGCGTGGGCTGGAAGAAGCTCGAGCCCATGTGGGACCGGGTCATCCGGACCGGCGCCCTGTGGAAGCTGCGCCCGATGCTCGAGGCGGTGCTGGCCACGGTGGACCCCCGACAGGTCAGCGCTGTTCGGGAGGCCGCATGAGCCGGCGCTCTCGATGGGTGGACGTGGTGGCAGCGGGTGTGGCGCTCACAGGCTTTGCGCCGGTGCTGGGGCTGGCCGCGGTGTGGATTCGGCTGGACGATGGCGGACCGATCCTGTTCGTGCAGGAGCGTGTGGGACTGGGCGGTCAGCCGCTTCGGGTGTTCAAGCTGCGCACGATGAGCGACGGCACCGTGACCCGGCCCGGCCGCTGGCTTCGACCGACCGGAATCGATGAAGTCCCCCAGTTCATCAATGTCTTGATGGGAGACATGGGCGTTGTGGGGCCCCGTCCCTGGACCCTCGCCGACGCCGAGCGGTACGGCGCCGAGACCTGGCGAACCACCATGCGGCCAGGCATCACGGGCCCGGCACAGCTGTTGTCCCGCACGATTGCCGAGGGCCTCACCCTCGACCGCGAGCTGGTAGACGGCGGCCGCTCAGTGCGGTCGGACGTGCGGTGGATTGGCCTGTCGTTCGGTGTGAACGTGGTGGGGAAGGCACGGGTCAGGCGGTGGCTGGGCATCGGGGCGCGCATGGCAGACCGCTCGTAGGCCACTCCGACCCACCCGCATGGTCGCCGGGGATGGTCTCACCGCGAGCTTGGGAAGACCTTGGAGTGCCCTCTCGGAGACACCCCACCAAGAAAGAAAATGGCCCGGGTCTGGGGGACCCGGGCCGACTTGCTAAATGGTCGGGGAGACAGGATTCGAACCTGCGACCCCTTGACCCCCAGTCAAGTGCGCTACCAGACTGCGCTACTCCCCGAAAGCTCCGCCTTATTAATAAAGGCGCTCGCCGGTGGCAAGAGAATTCATCGATGAATCATGTCGAGCTCGACCTGGTCTCGGATCTCTCCGATCCGGTCGCGCAGAGACTGCACCCGCTCGAGCGCTGCCTGCACCCGTGCGACATCGACCGAAGGACGCGTCTCACCGCCGTTCTCGAGCACGCGACGCGCGCCGGCGATGGTGTAGCCTTCGTCGTGCAGCAGCGACTTGATCCGCAGGAACCGCGAGAGGTCTTCCTGGCGGTACACGCGCTGGCCCGAGGCACTGCGCTCGGGCTTCAGGCGGAATTCGCTCTCCCAATAGCGGAGAACGTGCGCATCCACGCCCACCAGGCCCGCGACCTCACCGATGCGGTACGAGGCACGGGTGTCGGCGGGCTGGGCTGCCTCGGGCTCGGGAGCGGTGTCGTCCGGAGCGACCGAGGGCTCTTCTTCGACGTCGTCGACGGCACGCCGGAGTGCATCCGCGAGGCGGCTTCCGGATGCGCCGCGACGACCGCGACGCGTTCCAGAGGAGGTCTTCTTGGGGGCCATGCTCTCTCCGGGGGCTCAGTGCGGGGGGTCCGACGGGGAGTCGGAGCGGCCGGACTGATCGATGAGTTCTTTGAGGCCACGCGCCGGGCGGAAGGAAACCACCTGACGCGCTTCGATGGGGACGGGCTCACCCGTGGCGGGGTGGACCGTCATGCGGGCAGCACGCTGCCGCAGGTTGAACTGGCCGAAGCCGACGAGCCGAACATCCTCGCCGTTGACCAGCGCACGCTCGACGAGCGCGAGGACGGTCTCGAGGCACGCCGAGGCGTCCGTCTGGGTGAGGCCCACCCGGTCGCGCAGTCGCTTCACGAGCACCGCCCGCGTGACTCGCATGGTGGGCTTGCCGCTCACTCCTCGGGCTCCTGGTTCTCCGAGATGGTCCAGAGGCGGAAGGTGAGCGTGTCTTCGCGCTCTTCTCCTTCGCTGCCTTCGCTCTCGAGCGTGACCAGGTAGACGCCTTCGTCGGCGCTGTCCTGTTCGAGGTCGTACTCATCTTCGCCCCGTCCGGGGGACTTGATGCGCACGGACGCGCGGTCCACGACGTCTTGGTAGGCGTCGTACACCTCGATGACGATTTCGTGGTTGGTGCCGATGGGTCCACCGCCCGGGTTGACCCGAGCCAGACCGACCTCCACCTGCCCCGTGCTGCTCATGAGGGGGGTCTCGATGGGGTCGAGGACATCCGGCACACCCACCTCGACCGACAGGCGGTCGTCGGTGGCGTTGTACTGGTCGTACTGGATGCCTTCGTCCTTGTTGCAGGCGACGGCACCGAAACAGAAGAAGCCCGCGCCCAGCACAGCGTGCAGACTACGCGGAAGGCGCAGAGCACGGGTGATGGAAGCGGGCATCGGGGCCTTGGTCACAGCGAACCTCCATGGGCTCGCCGCACCGGCGGGAGGGCGACCCGTCAACGATGCAGACATGTAGCCAGGGCCGGGGGCCTCGGCACACGGCCCGCGCGTCTCACCCCTATCGGGAGACGGCGGGCCGAAATCTGCTGGGCGTTCAGCCCCGGGCAGCGCGCGCGCGATCCACAACGGCGGAGAAGGTGCCGGGGTCGTGGATGGCGAGCTCGGACAGCTGCTTGCGATCGAGGCCGATGCCAGCGAGCTTGAGTCCGTGCATGAACGTGCTGTAGCTCATGCCCAGGGGCCGAAGCGCAGCGTTGATGCGGACAATCCACATCCGGCGGAACTGGCGCTTCTTTTCCTTGCGGCCGCGGAACTTGTACGACTGCGCCTTCATGACGGCTTCGTTGGCCTGGCGCAGGGTGTTCTTGCGGACGTTGAAGAAGCCCTTCGAACGCTTGAAGAGCTTGCGGAGACGGGTCTTGCGAATCTGACGGCGCTTGACGCGTGCCATGGTGACTCCTTTTCGGAACCGCTTTCCAGCCTGTGGTCAGGCGGTGGCGGTGGGTCGGGGGTGGGGGAGAATCAGCCGTTGGGGAGGAGCTTGGCCACGTGGCCAGCATCGCAGTCAGCCATGAAGCCGGCCTTGCGGGCCTTGCGCTTCATCGACTTGGACTTCTTCTCGAGGATGTGACGCATCTTCGCACGCTTGAACTTCACCTTCCCGGAGGCGGTGAGCTTGAAGCGCTTCTTGGCACCACTGTGGGTCTTCATCTTGGGCATGACGACTCCATTCGCTCCGCTATGAGCTACTTTTTGCGCGGGGCGAGAATCATGAACATCTGCCGGCCTTCCATACTGGGCCGGGTTTCAACGATACCGACGTCTGCGACCGCTTCAGCCACTTCGCGGCACCGGTCGTTGCCGATGTCGCGGTGGGCCATTTCGCGTCCGCGGAAGCGCACGGTGACCTTGACCTTGTTCCCTTCTTCCAGGAACCGCCGCGCGTGCTTCGTCTTCACTTCGAAGTCGTGCTCGTCGGTCTTGGGGCGAAGCTTGATTTCCTTGACCACGATGGTGGTCTGCTTCTTCTTCGCCTCACGTTCCTTCTTCTGCTGCTCGTACTTGATGCGCCCGAAGTCGCCGAGCTTACACACCGGCGGACGGGCGTTGGGAGCGACTTCGATCAAATCCAGCCCACGCTCGCGCGCGAGACGAATGGCGTCTTCCGTCATGAATTCACCGAGACGTCGACCCTGCTCATCAATGACAAGAACACGGGTGACGCGGATCCGGTCGTTCACACGAGGACCGGTGCGTTCGGGCTCCATGAAACGACGACGACGGCGGGGAGGGCGCCTCAAATGGACTCCAAGTCAGCAGTACCGGGAAGGGCGGCCTCGCCGGCTGGCGAGTGGATGCCCAAACCCATTGGGGAAGATGGCTCCGCCCGGGGATGGGCAGAAGTGATCGCTGGAGAGGGTTCGTGCGGCAGGACCGCAGACAGAACGCCCCCCTCGCGAGGAACCCCGCCGGGGTAGCGCATGACGACCGCTTCGTCAATGAAGCGATGTCATCCACCCGACGGACGTGGCAGTGTATGCCACAGACCGCCGACTCGACAGGGCTTTCTCACCTCGGGCGTGGCCAGCAGCCAGGTGGAAGTCCACCTGCCTCACCGGCCACCCGCCGAGATAAGAAAAAAGCCACCGGCGAGTGCCGGTGGCTCTTGGAATGGTAGGCCCGGGCGGACTTGAACCGCCGACCCCCGCCGTGTCAGGACGGTGCTCTCCCACTGAGCTACGAGCCTATAAGGTGCCTTGGGTGGGTGATTGGTGAAGAGGCGTTCGCCCCTCCCCATCTGGCTCCGGCCTTTTAATGGGCCTCCAAAGCGGTGGCCAGTCTCGGCCCGAAATCCGCTGCGATTTCTTCGACTTCGGGCGCGGCCCCCAGCAGGCGAGCCACCGAAGTCACCCCCGCATCGGTGAGCCCGCACGGCACGATCAGCCCGAAGTCGTCGAGGTTCGGGTCGATGTTGAGCGCCAGCCCATGGATGGTCACGCCACGGCGGATGTGGATGCCCACGGCTGCGATCTTGTCGGTGCCCACGTACACCCCGGGGGCGTCAGACCGGCGACGTGCGGTGAGGCCAAGATCACCGAGGAAGTCGATGACCACCTGCTCCAGCCGGTTCACATAGGCCCGCACGGTGAACCGCCGCCGGGTGAGAGAGACGATGGGGTACGCCACCAGCTGGCCAGGCCCATGGTAGGTCGCCAGGCCACCGCGTTCGGTCTTCGAGAAGGCCACGCCCCGGGCGCGAAGGGCTTCGGGCGAGGGCGTTCCCGGTGCGGGTCGGCGCCCTTCGGTGATGGTGCGGGGGTGCTCGACCAGCCACAGCACATCGTCGAGAACACCCTCGATGACGCCATCTCGATGCAACCGCTGCCGCGCGACACAGGCGGCGTGATCCATCCGTCCGAGCCAGGTCCAGGGCAGCGTCACGGGGTGCCACCGCCGGCGTTGTAGACCCGGCTCTTCCGGTAGATCTCCAGCCACTCCCCGCCGAAGACCGACAGCACAGCGGTGATGGGGATGGCGAGCAGCATGCCCCAGATGCCGAGCAGGCTGCCGCCCACGATGAGCGCGACCATCACCACCAGGGGGTGCAGGCCCACGCTCTCCCCCACGATGCGGGGCGTGAGCAGGTAGCCCTCGATGAGCTGCACCACCGCAAACACCACCAGCACCCACACAAGCTCCAGCCCCAGGCCGAATTTCATCAGCGCGAGGATGAGGCCGAACACGATGCCCACCGCGGTGCCCAGGTACGGCACCACGAACAGCACACCGCTCATGACCCCCACCGGGATGGCGAGATCGATGCCCACCAACAGCAGGCCCACGCTGTAGAGCACCGCCATGATGCCGGAGACCGTGAGCTGGCCGCGCACGAACGCGCTCAGCCGGCGGTCGACTTCGGTGGCCACACGACGAACACGCGGGCGGAAGCGGCCGGGGATGAGGTCGTCGATCGACGCCACCAGGTGGTCCCACTCCTGCAGCAGGTAGTACACGAACACCGGCAGCAGCGTGAGGTTGAGGATGGCGTTGAGGATGCCGATGCCTTGCGTGAGCAGGCTCTTCGCGGCACCGGTGAGCCATGCCTGCACCTGCGGCCACTCTTCGGCGGCGAAGGCCGGGGCCTGTGTCTGGAGGTCGTCGAGGTCGACGTCGGGGCGGTAGCCGGTCCAGGCCTCGACCTGCGCGAGGGCGGGCTCGAGGGTGGTGTCGAGGTTCTCGATGAAGGGCACGAGCCGCTGCTGGATCTCCTCCCCCTCGCGCGCGAAACTCGGGAGGAAGAGCAGCACCACGAGCGCGGAGCCGAAGAACAGCGACAGGAAGATGGTGCCGATGGCGGCATCGCGAGACAGACCGCGGCGCTCGAGCCAGTCGGCGGCGGGGTCGAGGATGTAGGCGAGGCCCGCGCTGGCTGCGAGCAGCGACAACACGGGACGGAGCATCCAGAGGAGCGCCATCCCCACGACGACGAAGCCGGCCATCCATCCGAGCGTGCGCCACCCCGAGGGCTCGCGACGGGCCCGGGCCATCGCTTCCGCCACCAGCCCGCGCTTCTTCTGCGGATGCCGGGTGCGCCCGCGCGGAGCCCCCGAAGAGCTGGTGCGACGGCGCCTCATGGGTCGATGACCACCACGACGCGCCGGGCAGCGACCAGCGCCGAGACGGCCGGACCGGGGGTGATGGACTCACCCGGGGCCAGGATGAGCGAGGCGCCGTCGGCGGAGGTGGCCCGTGCGAAGAGAGGGTGGGCTCCGGCGCGCGAGAAGGCGCGGGGGTCGGCGGGGTCGGTGACGTAGACCACCGGGGCCGCGCGGGCGTCGATGGCGGGTGCGAGCAAGCTGGCCTTCACCAGGTCTTGGGCATCGACGGTGGAGATGGTGGGCACGAGGCTGGGCTCGAAGGGGAGCCCGCGTGCATCCACCACGAGGCCGGTGGGCGCCCCTTCAGAGGTGTCGAGCTGGGGCGCATCGGCGGTGGCGAGCTGCGACAGTGCGGGCAGCAGCCAGGTGCGGAGGTCGAGGGTGGCGGCCATCTCCACCCCGCCGCCCTGGTGGTAGCGGGTCTCGGTGATCTGCCAGCTGTGGGCCCCTTCTTCGAGGCGTGTGCCCACCTCGCCCCCGCCGGCAAACAGGTCGCCGGCGGTGGAGTCGGCGGTGATGGGCACCCGGCGAGCAGCGGCGTCCATGCGGGGGGCGATGGAGTCGAGGGCGTCTTGTTCCTGGACCCGGCGGTCCTTCCAGGCGCCCACGGTGCGGTCGCTGCGGGAGTCGACCACGAGCTGGAGGTTGGTCCAGTCCACCCTTCCGGGCCCCACGGAGCGAACCGCGTTCTCGAAGGCCGCGTTGGACAGCAGCTTCGGTGGGCCCGACTCCGCACCGGCCACACCGAGCCCCACGGACAGCAACAATGCGGCAATCACATCAGCCTCACAACATCCGGTCGGCGGAAGAGGGTCTCGATGCCCTGCAGCAACGCATCGTCCGCCACCACCCGGTGATCGGAGCCCAGATCGTAGCGCGCCCACGCGAGTCCCGGCGAGCGGACGTGGACGTGGACGGAACATCGTCCCTGCGACGCCTTGAACAGCGCGGAGAGGTCCATCATGCGCTGGCCGTCCAGTTCGGCTTCTTCGACCAGCAGGTGCACCGAACGCGTGCGGGACTCGCGCACTTCGGAAAGCAATCGAGCCGACTCGGCCAGGATCTTGGGCGTGCCATCGGCACCCTTCTCCAGCTTGCCCGTGACCAGGATGGGCTGCTCGGAAGTGATGGCGGTTCGAGAGTTGGCCCAGGGCTCGCTGAAGAACACACACTCCACCGCACCGAGGGCATCTTCGAGGGTGACGAAGGCCATCTTGTCGCCGCGGCGGGTCTTGATCTGCCGGAATGTGCTCACCATCCCGGCCACGCGCACTTCCTTGTCGGCCCGCTGGGCTTCCAGCTCGTGCAGCTGACAGGTGGCCACCCGGGCGACGAGGTCGACGTAGGCCTCGATGGGGTGCCCGGTGATGAAGAAGCCGAGCGCCTCGCGTTCTTTGGACAGCTTGATGGCGATGGGGTCTTCGCCGACGTCGGGGATGCGCAGGGTGGGCCGCGACGACTTGGCCAGGCCACCAAACAAGCTGGTCTGGCCGCTCTGCTTGTCGCGCTGGGTGCGCTGGGCGGACTGCATGGCACCGGCGAGGCTCTGGAGGAGGGCCTTGCGGGGGTGCTCGGTCCAGTCGAACGCACCGCACTTGATGAGGTTCTCGAGCACCTTCTTGTTGACGCGCCGGTAGTCGATGCGCTCGAGGCAGTCGGAGTAGCTGTCGAAGCGTCCGCCGGCTTCGTTGCGCGCCTCGACGATGGCTTCGATGGCCCCCTCACCCACCCCCTTCACTGCGGCCATCCCGAACCGAATCGAGCGCCGGGCGGTGGGCGAGACATCGAAGCCGGCCACACTCTCGTTGACGTCGGGGGGGAGGATGTCGAGGCCGTTGCGCTTGCAGTCGCCGATGTACGCCAGCACCTTCTCGGTGTTGTTGGCTTCGATGGTCATGAGCGCGGCCATGTACTCGGCGCGGTGGTGCGCCTTGAGCCAGGCGGTCTGGTACGACACCACCCCGTAGGCCGCGGAGTGCGACTTGTTGAAGCCGTACCCGGCGAAGAAGGCCAGGAGGTCGAACAGCTCTTCGGCCTTCTTGGCGTTGCGCCCCTGCTTCACGGCACCGTCGACGAAGATGACCTTCTGCTCGGCCATCGCCTCGGCTTTCTTCTTGCCCATCGCCCGGCGGAGGAGGTCGGCGCCACCCAGCGAGTACCCGGAGTACACCTGGGCAATCTGCATGACCTGTTCCTGGTAGACGATGGAGCCGTAGGTGGGCTTGAGGATCTCCTCGAGGTCGGGGTCGGGGTACTCGATGGGCTTCCGACCGTGCTTGCAGTCGATGAAGTTGTCGACCATGCCCGACGACAGGGGGCCGGGCCGGTACAGCGCCAGCAGAGCGATGAGGTCGTCGATGTTGGACGGCAGCAGGCGCGTGAGCAGCTCGCGCATGCCGGAGCTCTCGACCTGGAAGACACCCAGTGCATCGCCTCTTTGGAGCAGCTCGAAGGTGGCGTCGTCGTCGAGCGGGAGGTGGTCCATGTCGGGGCGCTCGCCCGTGTTCCGTTCCACCATGATGACGGCGTCGCGGATCTGGTCGAGGGTCTTCAGGCCGAGGAAGTCGAACTTGATGAGACCGACGCTCTCGGCCGCCTTCATCTCGTACTGGACGACCGGGCCGCCGTCGGGACCATCGCGGTACAGCGGGGCGTGCTCGACGAGGGGACGGTCGGCGATGACGACACCGGCGGCGTGCACACCGGTCTGGCGGGTCATGCCTTCCACGCGCCGAGCCATGGACGCCACGCGACCCACGACCGGGTCGCCTTCCGACAGCGCCTTGAGTCGTTCGTCTTCCAGCGCCTTGGCCAGCTTGATGCCGAGCTCGTTGGGCACCAGCTTGGCGATGCGGTCGGCGGCGTTGAAGTCGAGGCCCAGCACGCGCGCGACGTCTTTGAGGGCAGCCTTCGCCTGGAGCTTGCCGTAGGTGATGATCTGACTGACGAGCGGCCCGCCGTACTTCAGGCGGGTGTGCTCGATGACCTCTTCGCGGCGGTCCTGGCAGAAGTCGACGTCGATGTCGGGCATCGACACGCGCTCCGGGTTGAGGAAGCGCTCCATGAGGAGGCCGAACCGGAGGGGGTCGATGTCGGTGATGCGCATCGAGTAGTTGACGAGCGACCCGGCGCCCGAGCCACGCCCGGGACCGACCGGGATCTCGTGGTCTTTGGCCCAGTTGATGAACTCGGCCACGATGAGCAGGTACGCCGGAAAGCCCATGTTGATGATGATGTCGAGCTCGAAGCGCAGGCGGTCCCAGTACTCCTGGTGCCGCTCTTCGGGAATCTCCATCTGCACCAGGCGCAGCTTGAGCCCCTCGCCGGTGTACCACTCGAAGTAGCCGTTGATGCTGCCCGCGCCTTTGGGGCGCTCGGGGATGGGATCGACCGCGGGGTCGGGCATCTCGTAGTCGCGCGGCGGCGGGAAGGCCTTGTAGAAGTACTCCCAGTTGGCCTGGGTGTCGGCGCGAGGGGCGTCGACCAGCTTGACGCCCTCGGGGGCGGGAGGGTCGGCGTCGGGGGGGTCGGTGGCTGGGAAGAAGTAGGGCGGCGCGGTCTTGAACTTGAAGCGGCAGCGCTCGGCCAGAGCCACGGTGCGGTCGATGGCTTGGGAGTCTTCAGGAAAGAGCGCCCGCATCTCCGCTTCGGTCTTGAGGTACTGCTGGTCGGTGGGGATGTGGGCGCGACCGGGAGAGTCGACCGGGACGCCTCGCGCGATGCAGTTGAGGAGGTCGAGGGTGACGGAGTCGGTGCACTCGACGTACCGGCAGTCGTTGGTGACGACCGTGGGGAGGTCCATCCGGGCCGACAGCTCGCGGACCAGCGCGTTGACCTCGGGCTGGCCGGGCAGACCGGTGTCCTGGAGCTCGAAGACCAGGTGCTGGGGGCCGAAGATCTCGAGCAGCCGCTCCACGTGTTCGGTGGCACGGGCGGCTCCCTCGTCGCCAAGGACCGCCTCGCCCATCGGACCGTTGAGGCCGCCGGTGAGGCACACCAGCCCCTCGGAGTGCGCCTTGAGGAGGTCGTAGTCGATGCGCGGCCGGTAGTGCATCCCGTCGAAGATGGCCCGCGTGATGAGGGCGCAGAGGTTGATGTAGCCGGCGTTCTTCTGGTTTGCGGGCGCGCCGTCGGGGCCGCCTTCGATGAGCAACGTGATGTGGAAGCCGCCATCGGGCTGGCGGGGGTCGAGCTGGTCGAGGCCGGGGGGCCAGATCCAGATGGTGGTGCCCAGCACAAAGTCGAGGCCAGCGCCCTTGGCGGTCTTGTAGCACTCGAAGGCGCCGTAGAAGTTGCAGGTGTCGGTGAGAGCGACGGCAGGATGGCCCAGCTCGGCGGTGCGGTTGGCCAGGGCCTTGGGGCTCATGGCGCCGTCGAGCAGGCTGTACTGACTGCGCGCAGAGAGATGGACGAAACCCATGGCCGACTCCGGTCGTCTGTCTCCCACTGGCCGCGGGCGACGGACCGCGCAGTCGTATCGGCGTGCCCGTTTGCAGACCACGCGCCCAGCGGTCAGCAACTGTCCGGACTTCCCCGGTCATCCGGCCAATCGTCGGTTGACATGGGGGTCCGGGCACGACAGATCCGGTCACCCTCGGAGTGGTGGATGTTTCGACGCCTCATCAAGCGGGTCCTCGGTGGTGCTTCCCAGCCGCCCCCTGCGCGCCCCCAACCGCCCGTTGTGGGTCCCCTTCCACACCTCGTGCTCTACAAGTACGACGCCTGCCCGTACTGCCGAAAGGTGCTGCGTGCGCTCGACCGCCTGGGCATCGACGTCGAGATGCAGGACACCCGCCAGGACCCCGAAGCCCGCCGAGCCCTCCGCGCCAAGACCGGCCGCACCCAGGTCCCGTGCCTGTTCATCGACGGCGAGCCCATGTTCGAGTCCGACGACATCATCGACTGGCTCGAAGCCCAAGTCGTCGAGGCCTGAGCCGGTGGCCATCCGCTCCGGACGTTGGGCACGGCTGGCTCAGCTCGGGCGGATGGCTGCAGGTGTGTCCGGCGAAGCAGCAGGCCTGGCCGGACGCGCGCTCCGCCATGGCACCGATGCGGCCACCCGGCGCTTTCACGAACGCACGGCAGCCCGCCTGGTCGACACCCTCGGCCAGATGAAAGGCCTGCCCCAGAAGGCCGGCCAGATCCTGAGCCTGGTCGATGCCGCCATCCCCGCAGAGCATCGCGAGGTCTACGGCGAGGTGCTCGAGAAGCTCCAGATCCGGGCGAGTCCCCTCCCCTGGGACGACGTCCGCCCGGTCATCGAGGACTGCCTGGGCCAGCCGGTCGACACCCTGTTCGCCACGGTCGACCCCACCCCGGTCGCCGCAGCCAGCATCGGACAGGTCCACAAAGCGCGCCTCACAGACGGTCGCGCTGTGGCCGTGAAGGTGCAGTACCCGGGCGTCCATGCCGCGCTGACCGCCGACCTCGACAACATCGGTGTGCTCGTCCGCTCCATGTCGGCGATGGTCCCCCACACCGACGTCCGCATGCTCCTCCACGACGTCACCCGCTCCTTCCTCGAAGAGCTCGACTACCCGCACGAAGCACGGGTGCAGGCCGCGTGTGCCGCCCGCTGGTCCACCGACCCCGACGTCCTGGTCCCCGGTGTGCACCCAGAACGCTCCGGAGACCGGGTGCTCACCACCGACTGGGTCGACGGCCTCGACTTTCCCGACGCCCGGGCTGCAAGCCGCACACACCGCGACCGCTGGGGCCGCATCCTCTGGGACTTCACCTGGACCAGCATCACCCGCGACGCCTGGATCCACGGCGACCCCCACCCCGGCAACTTCCGCTTCCTCCCCGACGGCCGCCTGGCGGTGCTCGACTTTGGCGCCACCGCCTGCCTCCCACCTCCGCTGCACGAAGGCCTCTCCCGTGCTGCCGACGCCGCCCGTTCCGGTGCAGACTCGGCGCAACTGCTCGGCCATGTGCTGCCCGCGGTGGGGCTACCGCGCGACCTGTCCCCCGAAGCTGCCGAGCCCTGGGCGTGCTTCAGCCGCTTGCTCTTCGCCCCCATGGCGGCCGACGGCCCGTTTCACTTCACGCGGGCCTACGTGCGCGCGCTCATGGACGAGATCCAGGCCGCGAAGACCGAAGCCGCCAAGACGGCCCTGTGGAAGGGCATTCCCACCCCCACCACCGAAGGCACCGTGGCGTTGATGCGCACCGCGATGGGACAGGCTGCCGTGCTCGCGCAGCTGGGCACCACGCTCGACCTCACCGCACCACGCGCACCCGGGCTTCGGCATCCAACAACAGCCGCGCCGACCGCAGCCGACGCGCCGACTTGAGCCACCGCACAAACAGCTCGGGCGCAACAGCTGCGTCGCCGAGCCGCCTGTGGACCTCAGTGGCCCGCTCCCGCTGGGATCCACGGCTCGCCGACCACGCCCGCACCAACAGCCTTCCGGCGACAGGGTCGAGCCCGCCCGACCGACTCCACACCACCGGCAGCGCGCCATCGGTCCCCACAACCACCGGACCGCCCCGCACGGTCTGGCCATCCGACCACACCCGCACGTGCTGGTCGGGCGACGGTGCGGCCAGGCAAGCGACACCAACCGGCGGCTGCTGGGCCTCATCCAGCCTGCGGAGCAAGCGGCTCAAGCGCCCCAGGCGGTCGCCGCGGGTGACACTGCGTCGGGTGCGCACCAGCTGATGCCGCAGCCACGCGAGGTGGGTGGCCATCGCCCGCTCCACCAGGTGCGCACCATCCGCGGCACCAGGCGGGGGGCGCTCACACCAGGTGCGCGCGAGGGTGGCGATGGGGTCGACGGCCTCGGGTGCCAGGTCGACCACCGCTTGCGCGAGGCTGCGGAGGTCGGCGTCGGGTGAGAACGGCGCGTGGAAGGGCACGCGGTCGACCAGCCGGGCCCCCGACTCCGACACCGTGAGCCACTCGGCCACCGGTGCGCCCAGTCCGCGCTGTTCCGCGTGCAGCGCCGCCAGTCCGTCCAGGCCGTGCGCGAACACAGCCGCTCGGAGCGGTAGGGAGACCGGTTCTTCGTCGGCATGGGGTGCGAGATGTGCCACGGTGGTGCCCGGGCGGTCCAGGCGGCGCACCGGCAGCTCGGTGCCGTCGACCACGCGAAAGCCACGCACGGCCTCGGGTGCACGGACCGCCAAGAATCGGCGCACCATCGCAGGATGGCGTCGCCAGCGGGGCCGGAGCACCTGCACCCACACTTCGGCGCCGGTCTGAAGGTCCCAGCCCGACCAGGTGGTGGACAGCGCATCCCAGGTGAGCAGCCGCCGCCGTCGAGCCCCTCCCAGAGTGGGCGCCAAGCCGTCTTCCGCCGCGGCCCGCTCGGCCTCGACCCACAAGGTGTGGTCGGCAGACGCGCCGGGGTGCGTCATGGGGCGGGCTCACTGCAGGACCAGTACTCGAGGGCGGTGAGCCCCGCGGTGGCCGGCGTGAGCGGGACCCGTGCGAGCAGGGTGTCGTGCTTCGAGAACAGGGCGGTCTCGAGGTGGCCGTCGCCGTCGAGGTCGGCTGGCGGAAGCACACGGGGCGTGCCGGACATGCCCTCGACCAGGACCTGCGCCAAGACGGTGGTGGCTTCTTTGTCGAGCACCAGCAGCGCCCCCACCTCGGCCCGTCGGCCGCCGACCAACAGCACCGGCGGGCCACCGTAGCGGCGCACCTTCACCACGCTGCCCACTTCGACGCCTCGCTGGAGGGCCGGCGACGCATCGGGGTCGACGGGCGTGAAGCGGTCGCGACCGGGCAGCACATCGTCGAGGCGCCACGCCGCAGCTTCCACCGTGGCCGCGGAGATGACGGCCGGTTTCTTGGGGGCGTCGCCGGACACGCCCTCGGGTGCGGTGATCACAGCGTGTGGGGCGGCATTGTCGAGCGCCTGGCCACCGCAGTACCCCACCGTGGGGTCGCGCACCGTGGCGGTTGCCCGTCCGCGGGGACCGATGGTGTCGAGGCCACCGCCCACGCGCCAGGCCACCGGACCATCCCAGAACACCGCGCCCCAGCCCTCTCCCGACGACTCCACCGCAGGAATGGACGGTGCGGCAGGCGCGACGACGGGCGCCGGCTCGGGTGAACCACCCGCACACCCCAGGACCATCAGGCTCGGAAGGACTCTGCGCACCCCACGCGCCTATCCGCCCGAGGCCGCCTGTGCGCGCCGTCCGGACGATTGCCGCGACACCCCCACCGATGCGGCCCACCCCGGAGCGGTGGCTTCAACCCACATGGCGCCGCTTCCCCCTACCTCCAAGGCCCACCCACTGGTCCCGACCCGCATCGCCACCCCGCCGGCGAGGTCCCACGACTGGCGGGTGACCAGATCGGTCTCAAAGGCCTTCACCAGGGTGCTCTCCACAAACACCCACCCGAAGTCCCGGCCGCGAAGGGTGGGCGTCCAGCCCAGCTGCGAGCGCACCACCACACCGTCCCCGAGCGACCGGTCAGGCTGCGCAGAGTCGCCCAGCCACCACTCTGTTCGGTGCCGAAGCCCTACGTCTGCAAGCCACCAGCCCCGGACGGACCCGGCTGCGATGCCTGTCCCCACACTCACCAGCGCATCGACGTCGACCTGACCATCCCCGAGCGCCGGAAACCGCCCTCCGGCCGGCCCGAACACACCAAGGTGGGCGTTGTCGTAGAGCGGGAGCTTGCTGCGGAGTGTGAGCGCCACCGGCAGTCCGAGCGTGGTCCCCCAAGACACCCCCACATTCGCGTCGCCCAAGCCCCGGTTCACAAACGCGGCCCCCGCCACCTCGGTGCGGCTGTGCACATACGGCACCGAAGCCATCACCTGCACACCGCGTCCCAGACCGGCCTCGGCGTACACCGCGCTCATCCAGCCGATGTACTGCGAGCTGTCCTGGCGGGTGCCGTCGGGGGCCACGAAGCCCGTGGTGGCAAAGCGCTGCTCCGAGAGCTTCGCGTACGAAGCACCTCGTTCATGGATCCAAGGAGTGCCCGCGAGCGCAGTCGCACACATCGCCCCCAGCAGTGGTCCCAGCATTGACGCTCCGTCCAGCCCCGCCGAGCTCAGCGGTGTGGGGCGCGGATGCCAGCTGCTGGGAGGCGTTTCGGCATCGAGGGCGTACGGTCAGGCCAAGAATGCAAGAGGCCGGGCCTCCTGTGCCGCTAGATTAGGGGGGGGACTCACGCGGCAAGTCAGGAGGTCCCGGCCATGAATGCACCGTAGCCCAGCGAACCAGACTACGGCTTGGAACCGTAATTTCACGCCAATTTCAGTAGTCCGTCGATCGGCGTCTCGCCAGCGCGAATCCGCGCCAGCCGCTCACTTACAGAACTTCTCGCCCTGTTCGGATTCCCGAAGCTCTTCTTCGAGGACCGGGTAGGCCCACTTGTCGACCTTCAGCTCGTCCACCGTGAACTCGCCCTGAATGACCATGCGGCTGTTGCTCTCGATGCCGGACAGCGTGATCTGGAAGTCGCCCTTGACCGAGCCACCTTCCTTGATGTTGGAGCCGTCCTTGATGCGAACCCAGGAGTAGTTGCGCTCGGTCCAGCCATCGAGGCCGCCGGGGACGGTGTCGAGCGGGCGCCAGAGGTTGTCTTCCAGCTTCACCTGGTAGTTCCAGCCATCGTAGGAAGCGCCGGCGTTCTCGATCCATTCGGTCTGGTCGAGGGCGGTGGAGAAGGACTCTTCGGCGATGAAGTCTTCCTGCTCGTCGGGGACACCGTTCTCGTCGAGGTCTTCGTATGCCAGCTCTTCGTCGATCGACTCGATGGAGTTCCGAACGCGCGGCTGCACGTTGATGAACTCTTCGCCGATGAACTTGGCGTAGCTGAAGCCGGAGGTCCAGTCGGACGGGTAGTACCAGAGGGTCTCGCCGCGGTCGGGGGTGTGGAACGCGCCCGCGTTGACGTAGTAGATGGTGTAGCCGTCTTCCTCGATGCTCCACTCTTCCAGCCAGCTGGAGCCGTGGACCGGAACCACCTCGGCCTCACCGTCTTCGGTGGACACACAGGCTTCGGGCTTGAAGTCGGGGTCGATGGTCCAGATGAGGTGCCAGTCCTCGCCCTGGATTTCCTGGTGGAAGGCCAGCTGGAGCTCGCCTTCGCCGGTGAGGATGGCTTCGGTGCGCCAGGGCTCGATGCCGCCCTTCATGGCGTAGTAGCCGTCTTCGTCGAGGAAGTAGGAACCACCGGAGGCGTCTTGGAGGGGCTCGCAGTCCTCGACGTACTTGCGCATCATGTCTTGCGTACAGATGGCCTCGAGGGGGTAGTCGACGAGGTCTTCGTCGGCCACGAAGCTCTCGTCGATCTCCGTGGTGTCGGGGTCGTCGACGGGGAAGGCGTGGCTGGGCAGCAGCGCGAAGACGTCGTCGGAGGGGTCTGCGACGGTGTCGGCGCCTTCGATCTGCTCGGCCTGGCAGGGACCACCGACGAACTTGCTGTCTTGCCAGCCGGTCTTGCGGGGGTCGGACTGCTCGCCGGCGTTGATGGCGGCGATGGTGTTGTGGCCGAGCCACTCCATGCCGTCTTCTTCGCGCGGACCGATGTAGCCATCGGCCCAGCGTTCCTTGGAGATGTCCCAGGTTCGCACGCACTCGTAGTGCGTGGCCTTGTTGTCCAGCTCTTCGATGGCGTCGGTCTCGACGGTGTTCGACGAGTTGGCCGCCAGCCACACGTGCCACGAGCCTTTGATTTCGGCGTCGTAGGGTGCGCAGGCCACAGCCTGGGCGATGATTGGGGCGAGAAACAGGATGGACGCGGAATGGCGCATCGGGACTCCCCATCCGGGGCAAGCGGTAAGATCGGTGCAGCACAAGACGAGGCACTGCGCGGGCCGTCAGACGGGATGTATACGGCAAGCCCCTCGAAGGGTCAAGGGACCGGCGCCTCCGGACGCCCCACGCCACCCACGGTGGTGGACTCGACGGCGACCGTTAACCGCGTGGGGTAGTCGCCGAGGTCGTGGTAGGAGGCGTTTTCGGGACTGATGCGCACATGGTCGACCTGCGCGGTGATGGTGAGCCCCGTGGCGTCATCGGGAAGGTCGAGGGTCAGGACTGCGGCCTCGCCCGGCGCGATGCGGTTGTCGGACACCTTCTTTGCAACCGGCCACCACTCCCACTTCTGCCCAACGTGGAGCACCGACTCCCCCACCACGGTCCCGGTGGGGTCGATGGCGGTGAGGCTGAGCTCGAAGTACCGCTCGGGATCCCCCGTGGGCAGCATGTGGCCCGCGCGCACATTGGTCAGCGTGGCAGTGGGGACGCCGCTGGCTGGATCGACCTGGAGCGAGAGGTCGACGCCCGGCTGCCAGTGCTTCGCCATCAGCGCACGCTCTTCTGGCGTGGGGGTGTCTTTGGGAATCAAGCTCCCGGGCCATGTGTGCATGCCCCCGTCCCGCTCGGGTGCGCCTGGCGCGGATGCGCGGTGCTGGGCGGGCATGTGGCACTCGGGGCAGGTCTTGCCCGGGGCAGCCTCGAGCCACTCGTTGCCTGTGTTGAAGGTGCACACGAGCGCATCTTCGAGCCGCGCGACGGCCTGATGGCAGCCAGTGCAGGTCTGTTCGCTGCGGAGCTCGGGGGTGTACACGGTGGGATGGGGCGCCACCACGTCTTCGTGCACTGCAGCGATGCCCTCTTCACGCCAGTGACAGGTGAGGCACGTGATGCCTTCCTGCTGCAGCTCGGCGTCGAAGTCGGGGTTGTGGGTGCGGACGGGGTGGCGGACATCTGGGCCGGCGCTGTGGAGCGCTTCCTGCTGGTTGCCCAGCGGGGTGTGGCAATTGATGCACAGCCACGCCACTTCGGGGTCTTTGTGGAGCTCGGCCTGGAACTGGGGGTCGACCCAGGCGTGGGCGTGGGTGCTGGTCTTCCACTCGGCGTAGATGTCGGTGTGGCACTGACCGCAAGACGCGGCGGAGATGCCGGTGGTGCCCGGAAAGGGCTCGATGACCGGTGTGACCGGCGACTGCCACGAGGGCGGCGGACCGACAGCTTCGGGAGCCGGGGCCGGGTCGGCGGGGGGCGGACCGGCATGGCGGGTGCATACGACCGTGCAGAGGCCGACGGCACCGAGCGCCATCCACAGGCGAGGACGGACGAACATGGGGCGCTTGGGGGTGGACATGCGGCGCGGGATGCCAGATCCGCCGGTGCGTTTCAGTGCAGCTGTGTGGAGATCGACGCTACCAGGCAGCGCCTTCGGCGGGGGTGGTGGCCGAGGAATGGGCCGTGCCACCGTTTTCGTCCACGAACACCAGCTCGGGGACGCCATCGCCGGTCATGTCGGTGAGGCCTCCCAGCGCCACGAGCGCGCGGTCGGAGTGGAACACGGCCGGCGGAGCGAGTGCGCCCCCCAGGTTTCGCCACACCATCAGCGCGCCTGCGTCGGCGTCCCAGCCCAGCACATCGTCGGAGCCGTCGCCGTCGAGGTCGGCCACCGTGAGCAGGCCACCCCCGCCCAGCTCGGTGTCGCCGTCCGCCGTGGAGACCGTGGTGACGCTGGTGGACCGCACCACTTCGTCGATGCCGTCGCCGTCGAGGTCGACCCCCACCACCGAGCAGGTGTCGCCTTCGCCCGTGCACCCGATGACCTCGCCGAGGCCATCGCCGTTGGTGTCGGCCAGGGCGATGTCTTCGGTGGCACCCACATCACCGCTGCTCACCGCGCCCAGCTCGCGGGCGTAGCTGTTCCAGAAGCCGGTCTGGCTGGACACGACCACACCGAAGTTGCCGTTGTCGACCGTGCCACAGTCGAGCATCACACCGCGCTCGACGGTGATCTCGCTCACGAGCGTGGCACCTGCACTGCCGTTGAAGCGCACGAGCGACAGGCGCAGTTCCGAGGCGGTGGTGCTGGTGTCGTCGTCGACGCCCTCGGACAGTGCATAGACCTCACCCTGGCACACGCCCAGGTCGTGGCCCACGCCGCTGGTGACCAGGTTGACCGTGCCGAGGGGTTCGATGCGGGGCTCGAGCTCGGAGAAGTCGAGCTCCCAGGCCACCACGTCGACGTCGCCGGTGTCGGGGTCGACCTGCAGGCCCACGAGGTCGGGGGAGCCGTCGAGGTTGACGTCGGCCACCTTCAGGTTGGGCTGGTAGGTGGTGGGGTAGGTGGTCCACCCGAAGTCGTCGCGGGTCCAGGCACCGGTCTCGGTGAAGGTGCCGGGATGGTGCCGCACGAGGTCGGTCACGATGGAGACATCGGGCAGGCCGTCGCCCGAGTATTCGCCCACCGCCACAGGCCCGTGCGGACCGATGCCCACGCTGGAGCGCGACTCGAAGGTCTCGCCATCCCAGGTGACCACGTTGAGCTTTTCGTCCTCGGCCACGATGATGTCGGGGTTTCCGTCGAGGTCGAGGTCGGCCACGGTGGACGCGTACACGCCGTAGGACTGGGGGTAGTTGACCGACCCTGCGCCCGAGGGGTCGATGACGTAGAAGACGAGGTCTTGCGTGTTCGCATCGGGGCTGCCGGAGATGACGGTCTCGAGCACGCCGTCGCCGTCGAGGTCGCCCAGCGGCAGGAGCGTGCCGCCGTCGGGGCTTTCGTAGTTGGGAAGCTCGCTGGTCTGCGCGCCCACCCAGCCCTCGTCGGCCAGCGTGTACCGCCGCACGGTGCCGGTGACGGTGGCAAAGACGCTCACGTCCGGGCTGCCGTCGCCCGTTTCATCCCCGACCGCGATGCTGAACAGCTCGGAGTTCACGAGCAGCTCATCGTAGGCCCCGAAGCCCCAGGCACCGTCGTGCCCGAAGACGGTGACCACGCCGCTGCCACCGCCCGATGTGCCGATGGAGACGTCGTTGATGCGGTCGCCGTCGGCGTCGGCGATGCTCACACCGATGGCGTCGCCCTCCACGGCCCGCCAGCCCGCGCCCCAGGTGTAGCCGCCGCCGTCGAGGCCCCGCAGCACGACGACCTGGTTGCCACTCCACACGGCGAGGTCGAGGATGCCGTCGCGGTCGACGTGGCCAGACATGAGGCCAGCCACGTTCTGCGGCATGTCGGCCACCACGTATGCGGGCTCGCCGGCCACAGCGCTGTGCCACCACACCTCATCTTCGATGGCCACCGCCACACCACCGGTGCCCGCGGCCATGAAGGCGGGGTCGATGCCGGCTTGTCCGGGCAAGCTGCCGGTGCCTGCGGCGTATTCGGACATCTCCACGGAGATGGACCAGGCGGTGCCCGAGGCGTCGTTGAGGTCGAGCGGCACATCGCTGGAGGCCACCTCGAAGTCCACCGCTCCCGGTGCGACGGTGGGGACTGTGGCCGAAGCGACGCCTGTGAGGCTGGTGTCGAGAATTTGTGTGGTGCTGCCCGTCTCGAGGCCCGGCCCGGTGCCGTTGACCGTGAGCTCGCCCGAAGGGACCGCCACCCGATAGCTGTTGACGGTTCGGGCCTTCAGCTCGACAGCGCCTGCACGCACAGTCGACACCACCTCGACCCGGTCGGCCGACGCCCCGTCCACCACGTCGAGCGTCTCGGTGCCCTTGTTCTCGCCGCCACACGCGACGAGGGCACCACTCCCGACCAACAGCAGGAGCGGAGAAAGGAAACGCGACGACATGACAGCCTCCGGGGAGCGTGGGACGCTCGGGGGCGAGAGCTTATCTGGTGCGTCGGGTGCGACGCGAGCGCCTGCGTAGCCCGAGGCCCGGCAACAGCACCACCATGGGCAGAATTCGGCCGAAGCCACAGCCACTGTCTGCTCCAGAGAGTGCGGGCAGGCGCGCCTTTCCGGCACCGAGGGCGGGGTCGTGTCCGTCCCAGGTGGCGCGGTCGGACTCGGCCCACGCCTTCAGCTCATCGGCCGCTTCCCATGCGGACATGCCGGGCGTGCGGCTCATGGTGACCGCGAGCGCCCCGGCCACCGCCGGCGTGGCAGCCGAGGTACCAAAGAACCCGGAGTCGCCGTAGGTGACCGTGGAGAGACCGTCGGGTCCGGCGATGTCGGGCTTGGGAATCCCGTTCACCGTCGGCCCCCAAGAAGAAAACGACTCCGGCGGAGCGAACAGGTAGTCGTCGCGCCGCACCGCCCCCACCGTGAGCACCGAGGGATGGGTGCCGGGGTCGACGATCGAGCCCTCCACGACCGGTGTGTAGAGCTCGCCCGCCCGCGCAAAGAGGTGGATGGTGGGGTCGGCGTCGCCCCGCTTGCGGTGGACCACCACACGATGCCAGCCGGTGTCGCGCACATTCACGGTCACGCGCTCCACCGGTGAGCAGCCCTGGTCGTCGGCACGGTCGTCGGGGAGGAGCTGGTCGCGCACGCTCTTGCCCACGAGGGCGTCGGTTTCGTCGTACACGTACACATCGAGGTCGGTGTCGCCGCAGCGGTCCCAGTCGTTCCAGGTGACGTCGAGCCGCCGAGAGCCGGCGTCCCAATACACCCACGTGCCCTCATCTCCGGGAGCGAATTCGTGGATGCCGTCGCGGTCGGTGTCGGAGAAGCGCCCCATCCAGTGCTCTTCGGCGTAGTTGCCCGCGGACGTGACCATCAGCACACCGGCAGCGGCGAGGTCGTCCATCGGGCGGTTGACCGGACCGGTGCCGTCGTACATCGACTCGTTGAAGAACGACAGCGACATCGAGATGATGTCGATGTCTTCGCGGATGGCCCAAGCGACGGCGTTCTCGAGCGATGTGAGGCTGGTGACGCGCACGAGGTACAGGTCGGCATCTGGCGCGATGTCGCGGATGACCTCGGCACAGGCCACCCCATGCCGGCCCGACGACGTGTACCGCAGGTAGGAGTCGAGCGGCTGTGCACACGACCGGTGGTCGAAGCAGTCGTGGGTGCTCACAGGAGACAGCTCGCGCTCGAGGGCCTCCCAGTCGCGCCACTGGCTGTCGAAGACCGCGATCTTCACGCCCGCACCGGTGTGTCCGGCCGCATGCCAGGGCGACGCGTCGAGCGCCTGCAGAGCCCCCGTGGCCTCGACCAGGTCGACCTCGGCCAGCGCTTCGGGACGACCGACCACACCGGCCAGCCCGGGGTCGCCCTCGAAGACACTGCCGTATTCACTGCTCGCGACGGCCCCCGGAAGGTCGGGAACATCGACCCGCACAAGCTCCACGATGTCGTCTGGAGGCGGTGGGGGTGGGTACATCGCGGCTCCTGCACACCGGCATCGCTCAAAGCATGCCCGATGGGCTATCCCCCCCGCATCCCACACGGTCCCCCGTTTCATCCCCGGGAGCTTGGATGACCACCCGCCCCTCCGGCCCCGACTACCCCTGGCGCCTGCGCATCGAACACGAAGGCGCCATGTCGCTGCGCCTGGATCGACGGGGCCGGGCCATTCGCTTCGACCCCCAGGCCCCGCCGACCGCCTCCGACATCGTGGTGCTCACCCACGTCTGGCCCGAACACCTCGACGCCACCCGCGAAGCCGTCCGCCAAGGCGTGGCCCCCACCGTGGTCGCCCCCCAGCCCATCCTCGACTGGCTGCGCAAGGAAGGCACCGTCCACGGGCACACCGCCCCCATCACCCTCGACGGCGTCACCATCGAGCAGCGCACGTTCACGCCCATCCCGTACGTCACGCCCAGAGAAGCCGTGTACAAGGTGCAGTCGGCCATCCTCCGCCCCGACCGCGCCGCCCGCCGCCTGCTCAAGCGCGCCGAGATGCCCAAGGCCGAGCCGGTCGTCACCCGCCTGGGCTTCCCCGATGGTAGCCACCTGGTCCATGCGTCCCTGGCCCTGCACACCGGCACCCCCGAGGCCTGGTTCCAGCAGCTGCTCGCCGACTGGGGTCAGCCCGAGTGGCTCGTTCTGGGCGTCGACCACGGCCACGGCTCGGCGGTGGTGCCGCTCGTTCAGCAGGTGGGTGCAACGCATGTGCTCTTCACCGACCTCCTCTCGGAGATGCGTCGCCGGCTGGGCTTCCCCACGGAATTGCTCACACCGATTCGCGATCGCGCCGCCGCTCTGGGGCTTCCGGCCGACGTCTTCGTGAGTGGTGCCGGGCTTCGCTACGAATAGACACCGCCGCGCAATGCTGCCCGGGCCTTGCCGTACGACGCGTGGGAGCGAGGGGAGTGTTAGCCTCGCCCCCGACGCACGTCCGCCGGCCTCGCGCCTGTGGGTGGTCGAACGCTTCCACACAGGAGTGAGTCCGTGAGCTTCTGGAACACGCTCAAGTCGCACGCCAAGGCCCAGTTCCTCGACGTCATCCAGTGGATGGAAGACGACCGGGACACCGTGGTCTACCGGTACCCCGTCTTCAACCAGGCCATCCAGGACGGCGGCAAGCTCGTCGTCCGCCCCGGCCAGTCCGCTGTCTTCGTCAACGAAGGCCAGGCCTCCGATGCCTTCGGTCCCGGCACGTACGAGATCAACTCCCGCACGAAGGCCATCGCGTCCTTCTTCGAGAGCATCAAGTACCAGCTGAACTACCCCTACAAGGGCGACATCTTCTATGTCTCCACGCGGGAGTTCTCGGGCAACAAGTGGGGCACGCCGCAGCCGCTGTCGGTCATGGACGACAACTTCGGCAGTGTCGAGATCCGGGCCCACGGTGTCTACACCTACAAGATCACCGACCCCGTCCGGTTCCTCGAGACCATGGTGGGCAACTTCGGCCTCTTCGAGACCCACGAAGTCCAGAAGCGGGTCCGCGACGACCTCCTGATGGCCTTCCAGGAGGCCTTCGGTCAGATCGGCGACATCGACGTCCACAAGCTCCACTCGAGCGCGTCGAGCGTGGCCGAGGCCGCCCGCCAGGTGATGGACAAGCGCTTCCAGGAGCGCCTGGGCATCTCCATCACGCAGTTCACCCTGTTCCCGAACATCCCCAAGGAGATTCGGGACTACATGCGCGAGCTCGACAAAGAGCGCGTGCAGATGAACCGCCTGGGCTCCGGCATCCGCAAGAACGCCGACGTCTTCCAGGCCATGCAGCAGCACCGCATGGTGGGCGCGATGCAGACCGCCGCGGGCAACGAAGGTCAGGGTGCCCCGATGATGCAGGCCGGCATGGGCCTGGGCATGGGTGCCGGCATGGGCAACATGATGCACGGGATGATGGGCGGCATGATGCCCGGCCAGCAGCAGCCCGGCATGGCCCCCGGAATGGGTGGTCCTCCCCCGCCGCCCCCGGCCTCCGTGGTCTACCACTACTCCGGCCCCACGGGTCAGAAGCAGGGCAGCGCGCAAGACATCGCCAACATCGTGCAGTCCGACCGCACCGGCAACCACCAGGTGTGGGCCAACGGCTTCCCCGGCTGGAAGTCCTGGAAAGACGTCCCCGAGATTGTCAACCTGGTGCCGCCGGCCGCCCCCCCGCCCCCGCCGATGGCCGCAGGTCCCGAGCCGGTCTTCCACTACCATGGCCCCGATGGCCAAGGTGAGTTCCCGGCCAGCCAGATCAAGGCACGCGTCGACGCCAACCCCGGTGCTCGCATCCTGGTCTGGAAGCAGGGCATGGCTGGCTGGGAAGCCGCCACCGACGTCCCCGAGATCATGAACGCCGGCGGCCCACCGCCCATGCCCGGTGGTGGTCCCCCGCCCCCGCCGATGTGATCTGACCCACACCCACGTGCATTTCGAGGCCCCCAACCGGGGGCCTCTTCTCGTTCTCACCCCGTCCACCGACGCCCATGCGAACCTGATCTCGATCAAGCCGATTCAGTCAGGTTGACCCGGGGGGTGTAGTCACATCACGCAAGAGCCGTACCCCAAAGTGGCTACCCCACTCTTTCACCCCGGCCTCGAGAGAATCTATGTCGACCTCGACAAACTGGACCATCATCCAGCAGGCGGCGACCGCGTGCGCACAGGAGCTCTTCGCCCACTACGGCGTCGATCTCACCCCGCTCGACGGCGAAGTGTCCACCGCCGACCCCTGCATCGCCGTCATCGGGTACGCCGGAGACGACATGCGCGGGGCCCTGGCCATCTCCGCCAGCCAGGCCACCATTCGCGCCAGCAATGTCATCTCGGCCAACCCCACGCCCGCGCAGGACCGGGACTGGACCGGTGAGCTCTCCAACCAGCTCCTCGGACGCGTGCAGAACCGGCTCCTCCAGCACGGCGCCCACATCCGGATGGGCACCCCGCTCGTGCTGACCGGCACCAGCTTCCAGATCCACAGCCCGAAGCAGGCACCCAACATGCGGGTGGCCTTCGACTCGAAGCACGGCCCCATCGAGGTCTGGTTCGACGCCGAGTTCGAGCCCGGCTTCGAGCTGACGGAGGCCCCCGAGGAAGAAGAGGCCGCCGAAGAGGAAGGCGCGATGCTCTGGTTCTGAGCGCGCGGCCTACTTCAGCTCAGCCAGCGGACTCGGCACCGGCGGCGGACGGTCAGCGTTCCCACCCCCGGGCTGCAGCTCGACTTCGGCCACCAACACGCTCGGCGCCGTCACCGTGACCGGCACGCCGTAGCTCGGGCCCCCCCGGCCAGGCTCCGGAGCCATCAGGATGGTGCGGGTGGTCGACGAACCCGCCGACGTGATGTCGCGCAGCGCGCGCCGGTCGAGTCCGACGAAGGACCACCCGCGCACCGGCTCTTCGCGTCCGTCGGCATAGCGGCGCACCACCTCGACCGGCGGCGGCAGCCCGCCATCCCCAGACGACCCGAGGTTCAGCGACGGCGCCAGCCCCGCCCCGGACAGGCGAGGGTCGGACAGCCTGCGCACGACAACAACGTGGTCGAGGTCATAGTCGCCGGCGACATCCATCGCCGAACGCTGCAGCTTGCGGTCTGACAGCACGCGGTCGGACGTCACGGTGGTCTGCCCCGGCATCGCCCGCTTCAGCGACGGGGTCATGCCACGCGCGTGGCCGTTGCTCTCCCGGGTGTGCTCCCCGGTGGTGGTGGACGCCAGGTGCCGGCGGACGATGCCATCGGTGACGAGCACCACAGCCTCGGCGGGGACCCCTTCATCATCGAATTCGAAGCTGCTCGGCAGCGTGGGGTCGGCCAGTGGGTCGTCGACCACCGTGAAGCCAGGCGGAAGCACTCGACGCATGGGCCGGAGCGCGCTGCCGCCACCATCGGAGCCGAAGTTGAACGTGCGGGAGCCCTCCGAGGGACGCTCCTCGGGTGCGGTTCCCTGGAGCGCTGGCAGCAGCAGCCGCCGGAAGACGTCCACGGCTGCGTCGCCTTCGAAGAGGACCGGTCCCACGTAGCTCTCGGAGACCACTGGCAGCTCGGCCCAGGCTTCGAGGCGCTCCGCCAGGGCCTTCGCATCGGCCTGCAAGGTCTGGATGGCGGGGAGGTCTGCGGGGGTGCGCACCACGTAGGACAGGTGGTCGACCATCGACATGCCGTCGTCGGCCTGGACCCGGGCCATGACCACCACCACCACCTCGGATGTGGGCCGCTCCACGAGGGTGCCCCGGGAGTCCAGCGCAACGCGGCGGCCCGTCTCTGCGACCACCCGCACCTCTGACCAGATGAGGCCAGGATGGCCACGGAACACAGCCGAGACCTCACGCGCGACCTGCTCCACGCGGGCCAGGTCCACCGCCTCCGCACGCCCACCGCGATGGACCGCCCCGGCTGCCGGGACATAGTCGGGAGTCTCTTTCGGGGTGGCCCGACGCGCACGGGCAGCTTCCTTGACCGCCAGGTTCTCCACCGCCTCGCGGTACAGGTGGTCGGCCAGCAGCCAGGCATCGTGGCGGATGGCATCGGCATCGGGGGCCACGACCAGGCTCTTCGAGTCGAAGCCGTCGCGGTCCCGCCAGCCTGTCCGGAAGTTCGCACTGTCGAGCTGCGGGGTTCCCACCCGCAGTCCCACGCCGAGCCTGCGGGACGGACGCGCGCCCGACGACACCAACGTGCCGAGCTGTCCGCGGGCCCGAACCACCTCCAGCTCGGTGTAGTCGTAGAGCACGGTGTGCGGACGGGGTGCGTCGGGAAGGGCCAGCTCGGCGGCTGTACGGTCGAGCTCGGCTTGCAGAGCGTCGACCACCACGTCGTCGGCTGCCGCAGCCAGACCCACCGCGGCCACGAGTGCTGCACAGAGGCCGGTCATGCTGCACCTCCCTTGTCTTGGGTGGATGGCTTGTCCAAGACCGGCGGAGGGTCTTCGCCCTTCTCCTTCTTCTGCACCTCGAGCTGTCGAATCAGCAGGCTGGGCGACACCGCACTGTTGGGCACCATCCCACTCTCGGCGCCGCAGAACCCATTGAACACACCGGGGTCGTCGCCGGCAGCCAGGATGTTGGTGAGCGCGACGAGCGGCGTGCCCACGAGGTCCACCCCCCGCACGAGCTCATCCGGCCGACCGTCGACATACACCTTGGTGGCGTAGGTGGCCCGCACATTGAATGCGTTGGGGTACACGCGCCCGGTGAGCGTGAAGCCGCCGCCGATCTCATCGACCAGCAGGCCATAGTCACGCCCTTGCGCCTTTGCCTGGGCGACGAGCTCCTGGCGTAGCTCGGCTTCGGTGTGGGGGTCGGTGGTGGACACGATGGTGTTGGCCATCCGGGCGACCGGCAGCTCTCCTACCTGCGCCCGGCCGTGGCCGTTGCTGTGGTCGAAGCCCTCCACCGGCGACCGGCCCATCAAGAAGCCCCGGTACACGCCGTCTTCGACGAGAACAGCCGGAGCAGCCGGCACCCCTTCCTGATCGTAGGCATAGTACCCGTTGAGGTGTTGGTCGGCGTAGACCTCCACGGTGGGGTCGTCGATGATGGAAATCGACGTGGGCAGGAGGGTCTCGCCCACCTTGTCGCGGAAGGTGTGGCCTTCATCGGTGTCCTTCTGCCGGTGCCCTTCGCTGCGGTGACCCAGCACCTCGTGGATGAACACACCGGCCGCTGCTCCATTCAGCAGGACGGGACCGGTGTATGGCTCTCCCTTCTCGGCCGACCGCAGTGCGAGGAGGTCGTCCCGGAGGTCGTCCGCCCAGGCCCGGAGCGTGGCCTGGTCGGGCCAGGCGTCCTCGGCGTGTACGTCCTGCCACCGGTACAAGCGGAGGTCCATGCCGTCGTCCGCGGTGGTCTTCGCGGTGAGCGCCACCCGGCCCCACGCCCGCGGCTGGCGGATGCGGGTGCCTTCCGACGTCACGATGTACTCCACCGTGGTGGACGTGTTCACCGATGCGCTCGAGGACTCCACCAGCGGATGGTCGTCGAGTCGTTCGGAGAGGTCGACCACCAGGTCGGTCCAACGCGCCACGTCCACGTCGAACGCCACCCCATCCTGCACGTCGACCGCGGGCGCCTCGCGACTGAAGTCGTCGGCCGGCGACTCTTCCGTCACCTTCACCGACCGATTGGCCAACACACGGGCGTACCGCTCCCGCGCGCTGCGAATCTCGGGCCAGGTGGCGGTCCAGATGCCCGCCCGCAGGGCCATCACGTCGTCTTCGAGCGACAGCTCATGCGGGAAGTGCAGCGCGAAGTCGGTCCATGATGCATCCCGCACCTGGTGGGTGTTGTCGAGGGCATACGTCCCCACCCGTGCCGACACGTCGAGCGACCGCTCGTGGTCTTCGTGGACACGCAGCAACGCCCCATGGCGGGCCTTGATGGACACGCTGTGTTCGTCCACCACGCGGTAGCCCAGAAAATAGGGCGGCATGGCCTCGGGCGGCGTGTCCGCAGTCGGTTCGTCGAAGGCGGCCATCGACCGCGCAAGCTCCGTGTCCAGCGCCTCCAGCACGGCATCTTGGTCTGCAGCCACCGCTGCAGAAAGGCTCAGTGCACACCACCACAACATGGTCCCTCCCGGGTTGGACACGCACCGCAGCTGTCACGGGCGTGTGACAGCCCTATCGGCAGCCCCCCAACAGATCAGGCCCACAAGACGATGCAGTGTCTCTGCAGGAAGGGACGACAGACCGTGCAGAGGAAGGAACCAAGACGACAACCGCCCACCACGGCTCCAAGAGGAGCACCTTGGTGGGCGACTGGATGCGACCCGGGCCTATGCGCGAACGTTCAGGAAGCCTCGGGCGTGTTGCCGACGGTGGCCGCGCAGGTGCATCTGGCGGGCGAGCACCTCGATGTCTTCGGTGTCGAGCTCTTCGAGTGCGGCCAGCTCGGCGTCGTCGAGGGCATCGAGGAGCGCGTCCACCACCTCGGCAGCTTCGGTGGGCGGTAGCTCGGGTGTGGGCGACTCGCGAACCTGAACGGTGGGGGCCGCCGCGGTCTCTCGCTGACTGTCGGTCGATCGACCCGCGGCTTCCACACGCAAACTGCGGGGCGCTGGGGGGAAAAGGCGGGGGGACAGTGCAATCACGGGCATGGGCGACCTCCTGCGGTCGCCCGGATGACCTCGATGCTGGTGGGCGTCCGCACACCTACAATGCGCACGCCCACCGCGATGTGTCCGCCATCTCAGAATTGAGACATCTCGCGACGAAAGGTTTGGGGGTCCTGTGCCGACCCCCTCCCGATCAGTCGTGGGCGGGCTCGACGGTGTTCTTCACGTGAAGCTCGGCCAGCTGGCCTTCATCGACGAAGCTCGGGGCCTGCGCCATGAGGTCCTGGGCCGAGGTGGTCTTCGGGAAGGCGATGACGTCGCGGATGTTCTCCGTGCCCGCGAGCAGCATCACCCAGCGGTCGAAGCCCATCGCCAGGCCACCATGGGGCGGCGCACCGTGGGCCAGAGCGTTCAGCAGGAAGCCGAATTTGGTCTGGGCTTCTTCGAGGCTGAGGCCGAGGGCTTCGAACACCTTCTCCTGGATGTCGGAGCGGTGGATCCGGATGGAGCCGCCACCGATCTCGTAGCCATTGCACACGATGTCGTAGGCGTCGGACAGGACGTCGCCCATCTTGTCGGTGTTGAGCCACGGGATGTGGTCGTCGACGGGCTTGGTGAAGGGGTGGTGCGTGGACACCCACCGCATGTTCTCGTCGTCGTACTCGAAGGCGGGGAAGTCGGTCACCCAGCAGAAGGCGTACTTGCCTTGGGGGATGAGGCCGCGTTCGCGGGCGATGTGGGCGCGCAGGCGACCCAGGCCAGCGTTGACGTGGTTGGCGGGACCGGCTGCGATGAGCACGATGTCGCCGTCGTCCACGCCGTCGATCTGGTTGAGAACCTCGAGCTCCACCTTCTTCAGCGGCCCGGACCAGCTGCCCTTTTCTTCGGGAGCGCCCTTCACCTTGCCCCACAGCAGGCCGGACAGGCGGTACCGCTTCACGAAGTCGGTCCACTTGTCGAGACCCTTGCGGCTGGTGTCGCCGGCAGCGCCCTTCACCACCATGGCCTTCACGAGACCACCGGCTGCGACGGCACGCTGGAGCACCACAAAGGCCGAGTCGGAGGCATCGAGGGTGGTGTGTTCCATCTCGAAGCGGATGTCGGGGTTGTCGACACCGAAGCGACGGATGGCTTCGGCGTAGGACAGCACGGGGATGTCGCCCACGTCGACGTCGATGGTCTTCTTCCACACATGGCGAATCATGCCGTTGCAGAGGTCCATCACCATCTGCTGCGTCACGAAGCTCATCTCCATGTCGATCTGGGTGAACTCGGGCTGGCGGTCGGCCCGGAGGTCTTCGTCGCGGAAGCAGCGGGCGATCTGGTAGTAGCGGTCGAAGCCCGACACCATGAGCAGCTGCTTGAAGATCTGGGGGCTCTGCGGCAGCGCGTACCACTCACCGGGGTGGACGCGGCTGGGGACCAGGTAGTCGCGCGCGCCTTCGGGGGTGGACTTGGTGAGGATGGGGGTCTCGACGTCGATGAAGCCGTGCTCGTGCAGGTACTCGCGCACGGCCATGGAGGTCTTGGAGCGCAGGAACAGGTGCTTCTGCAGCTCGGGCCGGCGGAGGTCGAGGTAGCGGTGCTTGAGGCGGACGTCTTCGCTCGCCTCGGCGCCCTTGCCGGGGATGGAGAACGGCAGGGGCTTGGTGCCCGACAGCACGGTGACCTTGGAGGGCAGCACCTCGATCTCACCGGTGGCCATGCCCTTGTTGGCCATGCCCGGCTGCCGCTGGGTGACCGTGCCTTCCACCTGCACCACGTACTCGAGGCGCACGGTGCGGCCCGCGGCCCACACATCTTCGGAAGCGCGCTCGTCGACGGTCACCTGCACGACGCCAAAGCGGTCGCGCAGCACCAGGAACATGACGCCGCCTTTCTCGCGGACGAAGTTGGCCCAGCCTTGCAGGACGACAGGCTGGCCGGCGTGTGCGAGTCGGAGCTCGCCGCAGTTGTGGGTGCGTGGGATGAGCGTGGACACGGGCTTTCCTCGACTGAGTGCGGGGGGCGCGGGGCGTAACCGATGGCGTCGGGCACAGGTCGTGCTGTTTTTTCCGGTCGGGCTGAAACTGCCCGGGCGGCGTCCCCTTTGTGTCGGAGCGCACCGGCCCCACACCCGGAGACGCACAGGATGTACATGCACCAGAGCCAGGCGCCCCGACACCGCCCCGTCGCTCCCGCCACGTCGTCGAGCCCGGCCACCACGGCATTCGGCAGCAACCAAGCCCGTCTCGACACCATCCAACACACGTCGACCGACGCGGTCGAGGTCGCCCTCCCCTGGTCTCCCGGGGTAGACGAAGGCGGCCCCGCCCCCAAGGATGCGGGAGGCCCACTCGATGTGTTGTACAGCCGCACCCAACCTGCCGACGCAACAGTCGACAACGTGGCCCACCTCTCCTCGGGCGGGACGGTGAGTGGGAACACACGCTATGTCCACGTGAATGTAGGCAGCGACCTCTGGCTCGACATCGGTTCGTTGTCGGCCACCGACCGCGCCCGCATCACCACGTGGCTGGACAACATGTACGGCGAAGTCCACCAAGACCCGGCCACCGGCAAGCTGGTCCTGGGGGAGACCCGGAAGTCCATCCGATTCTCCGCCGATACCGACGACGCCCAAGACGTACTCGACGACGCCAACGAGCGTGACGACACGTGGGAAGACGCCAGCATCTGGGAGTTCCTCAACGGCGGAGAGACCGTTCTCGAAGCCAAAGATGCCGACCACACGGGCTACCTGGAAGACCAGACCAAGCCGGGCGCCTGGTACAATGGCTACTCGCTCGACGCCGACGGCAACGTGTCTGCACACAAGTCACGCTTCGACCAGAGCGAGAACACCGCTCCCGTGCTCGATGAAGCGGGCATCCAGCGCCTCATCATGTCGTGCCTCGATGTGGGCGACGTGAAGGAGGCACTGGGCGACGACAAGGGACTCTTCAAGGAAGGGCTCCAGCGCCGGTTCGGAGAGGGCCACGACCTCGGCTCAGGAGGCCTGGACTGGCTGGCTGACGAGCTGTGGAGCTACCTGCACACCGGGGCCGGAACCGACGGAGAGGTCGACATCGGCCGCCTGCAGGCCATCGTGCGGGCTGTGAGCCCCGACACCAAGGAAACTGCAGAGACGAACACCCCATTCGACGGTCCCGAGTTCGCGGTCGGGGACACCGAGCGCACCCTCCACCGCGGCGACGGGGTGTTCGGGCGGGCCACGATGCTGTCGCTCATGCACCTGCTGGGCGATGTGTCCGACGTCCTCACCGAGCCCCCCGAGGTCGGCCTGGTGCCCACAGGTTCGTTCGACGAGCGCGACCGATTCGTCAACGACCGCTCGGGAAGCATGGTGGGCTACGCCGGGCACCCCGGGCCGTGGCTGGACGTCAAGCAGGCCGTCGACCGCTCCCAAGGTTGGACCGCGGCCAATGGAATGGACAGCCGCAAGCTGGGCGAGCTCGACATCAACGACGTGCAGGTGGGCACCACCGAAGCGAACGACATCTCCGAAGCACTGCGACGGGCGTACAAGACCCTGCACCCCAAAGACAAGCGCCAGGACCAGAAGGCCTTCGCTGCCCTGTTCGGCCTCAAGCGCCGCGACATCTTCGACCGCAACGGGCTCAACGCCGACAGCCTCCGTCGCTTCATCGGCGACGGCTCGGGCACGGGCTACGGCGCACGCGGCGAGAGTGGCCTCAAGGCCATGCTGATGGTCCTCACACACCCCGAGCTGCTGCCAGCAGGCGACCCCATGCGGGTCCACCTGGAGAAGGGCACCGGCACGCCCGGCGAAGCACCGATCCGGCTCAACGCCGTGGTCGACGAGGAGGAGCAGAGCCTCGAATACCTGGAGGTGGTGAAGGCCCTCGCAGCTGCGCTGAGCGTGGACGTACGGTTCGTGGCCGTGCCCACCGGACGCGTGCCGGGGAACCTGGTCGACCAGCTCATCTTCGTCGACCTGGACGACATCCACATCGACGACAGCGGCAACGCCACCATCGACTACGAGCAGGGTGGTGTGGAACAGCGGAAGACGGTGGAAGTGGACAAGGTGGGCAGCGCCGACTCCCCATCGCGCTACAAGGGCGCCAGCTTGCGACTCAACAACCTCCAGAAGGTGGAGGGAGTCAGCGAGTAGACCCCGTAGTGAGGCGCCGGACCGAGTCGGTGGTCTCTCTCGCACGAGGCCCCCCATGACTCGATTCGCCCCTTTCTCCGCCGGTCTTCTGTTGGCATGCGCAGTGGCCTGTGCAAGCAAGCGTCCCCTGCCGGCTCCAACCGACGCCCCCACCGACAGCCCCGACACCTTGCACGCTCCCGCGTGGAAGCCAGCTCTCTACGCGGTGGCGTGGGCCTCCGACCTGGTGGTGCCCAGCCACCTCACCGTCGTGCGCAACAATGTGTGGGGAACGGGCTCGTGCACGGCCGACACCTGTGTGCTGGCCCATGTCCAGCCCGATGAGCTGCTGGAGCTGGTGGCCGAGGAACCCGGCGAGGGCACCATCACTGCCCTTCCGCTCCCCGAGCCCCACTGGCTCTACCCCCAGACTCCATTGACTCTGGAGCTGGTGCCACCCACTCCAGACGACCCCCGCGGTCCCATCGCCGACGCCCAGTTCGCCATCGATGGCCCAGCACGCGTCACTCTCGACTGGCGGACCACACGCCCCGACGGCTCCATCGGCCCGCCACTCTTCATTGGCGTGGCCGTCTTCGGTCCCGACGGCAGCCAGCATGCGAGCGTGCAAGGCCAGTTCGACAACGACCCCACCCGTCGTGCCCACACCTTCGAGCTTCCCGAAGGAAGCTATCGGGTCCGCATCGAGCCCGACCCACGCACCGCCGACATCCTGTGCGACCCCATCGCCTTTCCCGGCGCACCACCGCCCAAGGCGCCGGACTGGTGTGCGCTCGACGCAGACGATGGCCCGTACCACGTCATCTTGGAGTGGACCGAGTCGGCCGACCCACACGGAACGCCCACCACACCCGAGCCCGTGGTCTCCGACGTCACCATCCTCGAACGCGGCATCACCCACGTCACGGCGGGTCCGCGCCCGGGCCCCACCACGCGAGAATACCCCGTGCTGGCGGGTCATGACGTCGTGGTGCGCTGGACCCCCGCCGACACCCCGATGATGTACGAGTGGAAGGTCCACGAGGACTACTGGTCGAGCGGCGTGTGCGAAGACCACGCGTGCCGCTTCCATGCCGCACCCTTCTCCACCCTCACGATGGAGCTGGGCCGAGGGGAGACCGACCGCACCGTGGAGCTCGAGGTGGTGTCCCTGCCACTCCCCGAGCCTCGCTTCACCCTGGAGCCGGGCTACATCGCCGACACCACCCTGGCACGCGTCACTCCCGACGACCCCCGCGGGCCTGTGGTGGACTTCCTCGTCTCGATTCCCGCGCCCGGCCGGTACCGTGTCGGCGTGGGATGGACCGACGGCGAGTCACGCCCGTCCATCGAGCCCCTCACCCAAGACAATGCGCTCGAGCCCACCTACCTCGAGCTGTTCACCAGCGAGCCCTACGACGCCGAGATCTACGACATCCAGGCGGCCGGCACCTACCCATTCCGCGCCATGACCTGCCCCGACTGCGCCGAGCAGGCCATCCAGGTGGAAGTGCAGCTGGAGGAGTAGCGTCAGACCACCTCGACACCGGCCGCTCGCAGCTCGTCGAGCGCGTTGTCCACATCGCCCGGTCGGAGGTTCACCCCCCGGCTGGCTTCGGTGAGCACCCGGGTGTGGAAGCCCTCCGAGTGTGCATCCAGAGCCGTCCACTTCACGCAGTAGTCGGTGGCCAACCCAAGCACGGTCACCCGGGTCACCGCTCGTTCCCGCAGCCAGGCCGCGAGCCCGGTGTCGTGCCGCCGCCCGTTGTCGAAGAACCCGGAGTACGAGTCCACGGTGCGGTTCGTGCCCTTCTGAAACACCGCCGCCAGCCTGTTGCGTGGGATCGACGGGTGCAGCTCGGCGCCCCGGGTTCCTTGCACACAGTGGTCGGGCCAGAGCACCTGGGGCAACCCATGGAGCTCGACCAATGCACCCACCGCACCATCCGCGTGCACAGACGCAAAGCTCTCATGTCCGGGAGGATGCCAGTCCTGGGTGGCGACCACGAGGTCGTAGGTGCCGCTGTGAATGTGTTGGATGGCCGGTTCCAAGACAGCGTCTCCGCCGGGCACAGCCAGTGCCCCACCCGGGAGGAAGTCGTGCTGGAGGTCGACGAGGATGAGTGCGTGACGCATGGTGCCTCCGTTTGGGGGTCAGATCTCGAACAGGTAGCCTTGTTGTTCCAACACAGTGTAGCGGTCGCGGTCGAAGCGGTAGAGACGCGGCGCACGGTGGGCCCCGCCGGTGCGCATCTTGCCCGTGTCGAGCAGGAGCCCCGTCTTGCCAATCTTCCGACGAAAGTTGCGCTTGTCGAGGGGGCGCTCGAGGATGGTCTCGTAGAGCACCTGGAGCTCGGAGAGCGTGAACTCGGGCGGCAGGAGGTCGAAGCCGATGGGTTGGTAGCGCACCTTGCCCTGCAGCCGCTCGCGGGCCACATCCAAGATATGCGCATGGTCGAAGGCGAGCGGGGGCAGCTTGGACATCGGCCACCAGCGCGCATCCGCTGCATCGGTGGCGGCGGACGGCGGGTACCGGTCGGGCCGAACCAACCCAATCCAAGCGACGGTGATGGTGCGCTCCCGGGGGTCGCGGCCGGGCTGACCGAATGTATAGAGCTGCTCCAACCAGCTGGGCTCCACCCCCGCCTCTTCGAGCAGCTCCCGACGCACAGCCACTTCGAGCGACTCGTCTTCCAACACAAGCCCACCCGGAAGGGCCCACGACCCCACATAGGGCTCGACGCCACGCTGGATGAGGAGCACTTCAAGCCCCCTCCCCTCGCCAGCCGCGATGGGACGGGCGCCGAACACCACGCCATCCACGGCCACCCGGTAGCGCCCCGCCTTCATGCCTGCCCCTCGCCTGCAGCCAGCGCTTCCACGAGGCGGTCGAGCTCGGCCAGCTCCCGCTTGAAGCCCGACGAGAGGATGGGGAACCGACACCAGGTGCGGGGGTCGAGGTTCTTGTCGTCGACGTGGAAGCCCGGTGCATAGCGCTCGCGCTTCCATTGGTTGCGGCACCACAGCGTGAAGAATCGAGTGACCCACCCGCCCACCACACGGACGTGGGTGCGGGGGTGTTCGGCCCGCATCTGGCGAAAGACCGACACAGGCGTGTACTTGTCGCGGATGGCGAGTCGTTCGATGGCGTCGAGCACGGGATAGGGCATGAGGTCGTCTTCGTCGGTCTGGCCCATCTCCCGGGGACGCAGCTCGGCAGTGGGCTGCTGCACGTTCACCGAACGCAGCTCGGGAATGGGTCCGAGGGCAGAGGTGCCGTCGGTCTCCATCCAACTCAGCCATGCCCGCAGAAACGCCTTGTCGATGCCCGCGATGGGTGAGAGCCCCCCCGATGTGTCGCCGTCCATCGTGGCGTATCCAACCGCCGCTTCCGAGCGGTTCGAGGTGGCCAGCAGCAGCTTGCCTTCCGCATTTGCGAGCATCCACACGCCCGGAGAGCGCACACGGGCCTGGATGTTCTGCAGCGCGATGTCGTCGGTGGACCACGCCAGCGGCCGGCCCAACGCAGCCGCCACACGGTCGGTACAGGCTTCCACCAACGGGTCGACCTCCCACGCCACGTGTCGACAGCCCAGGCCACGGGCCACATCCGCTGCAGCATTCCGCGTGGTGTCGGAGCTGTTGACCGTTCCCTGGTAGACCGTGGTGAGCATCCGCTCGACCATGGCATCCACCGTGGCGCCCGCGCCGGGACGGGCACCCAAGGCATAGGCGAACGTGGACCACACCGCCTCCACCCCCAGCTCGTCGGCAGCCAGGCCCAGCGCGTGGGCACACAACGCTGCCACCGCGGCCGAGTCTGCACCTCCGGACAGGGAGACCACCCACCCCTTGCACCAGCTCTTGCGCGTGTAGTCGAACAGGCACAAGGCGATGGCACGGGTGAACTCTTCGCGCTTGTCTTCGGGAACGAACGCGGGGAGCGGCGCCGAGACCGGCCGACCTACTTCGGGCCAGGTGAAGTCGGGGCGCACGGTGGAGAGGTCGTCGCGGGTGGGGTCGGCCCGGAAGCTGGCCGTACGCGCCCGCAGCGAGCGCCCGAGGTCGACGTCGACCACGGCGTCGGTGACGCTGAACGGTGCGAAGTGCAGGCGGGGTCCGCGGGCGACCATGGCTCCGCCAGAGGCGATGCGGTTGCCGCCATCGTAGACCAGCCGGCCCGCCTCGTTGCCCACCAGGTTGGCCATCAGGTAGGTCACGCCGAATGCACGGCTGCCCTCCAACACAAAGCGCTCACGCACGCCGTCTTTGTCGAACGCAAAGTGGCTGGCGCTGGGGTTGAGCACCACATCGACGGCCCGATGGGCCAGCACGGCTCCCACTCGATGGGCCACCCACGCCTCTTCGCAGATCTCGAAGCCCAGGCGAACGCCGTCGAGCTCGTACACCAGATCGCCGATGGGGAGGGTGGTTCCGTTGATGGTGATGCGACCGGTGGTGCCCCGGGGCCAGGGCTTGAACCAGCGGGGTTCGTAGTGCACACCGTCGCCAGCGAGGTCGCCCTTGGCCGACAGCCCAATCGCGCGACCGTCCACGAAGAGCAACGCAGCGTTGTACACACCGCACCGGTGCAACACAGGCAGCCCCACCGACACCACCATTCCACCGGTGAGCGGAGCCACCTCTTGCATCGCCACCCGTGCGGCGGTCTCGCACACCTCGGGCGCGTGGAAGGCGTCTTCGCAGCCGTAGCCGGTGATGCACAGCTCGGGCAGGCACAGCAGCTGAACGCCGCGTGCGCGGGCTTCTTCGATGGCAGCAGCGATGCGGCGGGTGTTGCCGTCCCAGTCGAGCGGGATCTGGTTGACCGATGCAGTGGCGACGTGGATGCGTCTCATGCGGCGCCTCCTCGGGAGCGGTGTCGGGCGATGAGGTTGGCCTTGCGCGCGGCCAGGCCAGGCTCGAGCCGCAGGGGGTACGGCTCGGGAGCAGTGAGGGACAGGCAATTCTCGGGCAGACGCGCCAGCTGGGCCAGCGTGCGGGCCCGGGCCACCTGGAGCGGCGGGAGCGGGTCGACCAGCTGCCCCCCACGCAACACGGGCACCAGCAGGTCGTGGTCGTCGGGGTGCCGTGTGGCCAGGACATCCCCGGGAGCATGGACGTCGTACAACACATCCTCGGCGAACCGGCCCGTCTCGGCATCGACGCGCCGCCGCACCTGCTGGATGCCGGGATTGCTGACCTTGATGGCCATCTCGGACAGCTTGATGCGCGGCTGCACCACCCCCTGGTCGTCTTCGATGGCGGCGAGCTTGTAGACCCCACCCAACGCAGCCTTCGGGTGACCCGTGGCCAGGCGCGTGCCCACGCCCCACACCGAGATGGGTGCACCGGCAGACCGCAGCTCCGTGATCCGGTGTTCGTCGAGGTCGTTGCTCGCGACGATGACGGCATCGGGGAAGCCGGCGTCGTCGAGCAGCTCGCGGGCGGCCTTCGCCAGTGCACACAGGTCGCCCGAGTCGAGGCGGATGCCCACCAGCTCGTGCCCGCGGTCCCGGAGGTCGTGGCCCACGGAAATGGCCCGGCGAACACCTTCGATGGTGTCGTATGTGTCGACGAGGAACACACAGTTGTGGGGCATGGCGGCTGCGTAGCGCACAAACGATGCCACCTCGTCTTCGAACACCATCACCCACGCATGCGCATGGGTGCCCTTCACCGGCATGTCGAGCAGGCGGCCGGCCAACACATTCGATGTGCCGTGCACCCCTCCCACAAACGCAGCCCGAGAGGCGGACAGCGCGCCGTCGATGCCTTGGGCCCGCCGCAGCCCGAATTCGAGCACCGTGCCGTCGGGTCCGGCCGCGTGGCACACCCGCGCGGCCTTGGTGGCGATGAGGGTCTGGAAGTTGAGGATGGTGAGCAGAGCCGTCTCGACAATCTGCGCCTGGTAGAGCGGGCCGGTCACCCGAACGAGCGGCGCATGGGCGGCCACCACCGTGCCTTCGGGGATGGCGTCGATGTCGCAGGTGAACCGGGACCCGGCGAGCATCTCCAGGAAGTCATCCGCGAAGAGCGGCTCGCCATCGTTGCCCAGCAGCCCCGACAGGTAGTCGAGGTCGGCCGTCGAGAAGCCCCATCGCTGCAGGAATTCCACCGCAGGCCCAAGCCCGGCTGCCACCGCGAAGGCGCTCCCGTAGGGCGGCCTGCGGAACGTGAGGTTGAAGGTGGCCCGACGACGAGCCACACCCGCGTGATGGTACCCGGCAGCCATCGTGAGCTGGTAGAGGTCAGTGAGCAGGCCGAGCGAGGGTTTGTACAGGGCGTCGAGCATCGGGCCTCCGTTCACTTGGGTGTTCGTGTCCTAATGACACTACCATGCACCGACAAGGCCTCCGAGTCCGAATTCAGCGCGATTCTGCAGCCAGCACGGAGCGCATGGCCTCCGACAGCACCGCTCCGATTCGCCGGTTGCCCTCTTCGGAAGGATGGCAGTGGTCGGCGAACCAACGCCCGGGCAGCACCTCCGAGCCCGCCTGACGCGCCAGAGCATCGTCGACGGCGACACAGTGCAGGTGTGGCCACCGCGCGCAGGCGTCGTCGATGGCATCCAACACATCCGAGGTGGGCCGACGGGCGGCGTAGTCGTGGTCGACCGCAGCCCGCAGCGCACGAACGGCTGGCTCCGGGTCTCTCCCTTCTGCCAGCCGGGAGAGGCCCCAGCCATGGAGGGCGTCGGCGCGGTGGGGGTCGGTGCGGACGGCTTCGGTCCAGGCCGCCAGTCCCTCTCGCTCCGCCCGCACCATCCAGTCGTCCACAGTGCGTGCAGTGGCAGCCGTCGACCCGGGTGCTCCGAGCGCGCGTCCGGGCGGATGACGGAGGTTGACCGGCGGCCGAGCCACCACCACGGGGGCCCCCATCAACGCCGCCTGGTGCGCCACCTGGTCGAGCGCATCCACCACGCGGGCGGCCACTTGTCCCGCAGCCAGGTCCCACCGACGCCCGGGCAGGGACACACCCGGTGCCGCCACGGGATCCAGAGCCCCTCCGAGCCGACGCCGCCCGTGCGCCCAGCTCTCCGCGATGCGCGCGCCCATGCATTGGTCCTGCGCGTCGAACGCTTCGGCCGACCCGGCGGGGGTCGGGGCTCCGAGCAGTGCCGTCCGCAGCAGGCGGTAGCCGACGAGGCGGTCGAGGGTGGCTGCCGTCCAGATCCGCCCGGGACGCACACAGTGGTCGAGGAGATCGCCCATCACCTCGTTGTTCCCAGTGTACAGGACCACCAGGTCGGGCTGCAGAGCACGCGCCTCTCGGGCCATGCGCGCCACCCCGCGGGCGTCCATCCCGGGCACGCCCAGGTTCAGCACCTCCCAGCGCTCCCCACTCCCCGGGGGCGGCGCCAGCTCCGACACGAACCCACCTCCCAGGTGGTCGTACGGCACCCCACGGGTGGTCGACCCGCCCAGGGCCACCACCCGCACCACACCCGGCTCCGGTTCTTCAGGAACATCGACGGCATCCACACCTTCAACCCGTCGTGCGGGTCGGGTTCGGACCCTTCCGTCCACGACCTCCAGCCAGGCACCGGCCGTCGCGTCCCGTCGATGGACATACGCACCCGCTCCCACGTCCGCGAGCGAGAAGCGGTCCATTCGCGGCGGGCGACGGTCGAGCGGTGTGGCCAGACGCACGCCGCACTCGGCCAGGCCCAGCACGCACAGAGCCACCGCCCAGCCCGCAGCCGCGCGACGGAGCACCATCCGGGCATCGAGTCGTCTCACCACGCTGTCCGGCCTGCTGCCATCCACACCTCGGCTCGGGCAGCCCTCTAACCCCCGGCTCCGAGCGGTCCGCACCCGACCCTCGCGCCACACGTGCCATGCACAAGGGTTGGACACCGCACCCCTCCCCCCCCTTCGCGCAACCGGAGTACACCGGCAGCTCGACGTGCTTTTCGCCCCCACCCCGGCCACCCCGAGCCCCGGCCGCCCCTTGTTCGAGTCTGCACACCTTTGATAGGTTTGGGCTGAGTACCCTTGAAAAGCGGCGCGCACTCCACCCTTTCCCGGCAGACGGCCATGGCGTGGTTCAAGCAATCGACGTCCCAGCCCACCAACTCCGATGCCACGGCGCTTCGGGATGGTCTGCTCCTGCTGCTCGAGTATCTACAAGGTCGGCTGCCCGGCCCCCGGCGCACCCGCGTGGCCCGCCTCCGCGAACGCCTCGACCGCTTCCCCGTGCCCACAGGCCTCCTCCGCGAGCTGCGCACCGTCCGTGGAGAGCTGCTGCTCATCGACGACGCACCGCCCCCCGAGCGCACCGTCGAAGCCAAGGATGTGGGCGCGCTGACAGCCGGCCTGGTCCAGCTCGTCCAAGCCACGTCGCTCATCCACACCGGCCTCGAAGACCGCCTCCTGGCATTCCGGTCGGGCATTCCGCGGCGCATGACCACCGCCGACATCCGCAAGGTGCTCGAAGACGCCGACCAGATCGAGAGTGCCGCCGCCGGGATTCGCCGACGCGCCATCCAGGACCGCGAAGAGATGTCGAAGATGCTCCGCGACATGGGGCGGCGCCTGCAGCGGGCCGACTCCGACAGCGCGAGCCTCGGCGACGGCATCGGCAAGGTGGCCCAGCAGCTGATGCACCAGCCTGCGCCCGAAGAGCTCGCCTCGGTCCGTCGCGCCATGGTCGCACAGCTCGAACAGCTCACCGAACAAGCCGGCAGCCTCCGGTCTCAGCTCGAACAAGCCCGCGACCGCTCCCGGTCCCTCGAAGACGTCATCCAGCGTCAGGCCGACGAACTGGTCGACGTTCGTGCCCGCGCCGCCCTCGACCCCCTCACCGGGGTGTGCAACCGAGGCACCTTCGACAAGGCCCTGCGGCAGTGCATCCAGCGGGCCCGAAATGCCGAGTCACCGCTGTCACTGGTGCTGTTCGACATCGACCACTTCAAGGCGGTCAACGACACCCACGGACACCCCGCCGGCGACGCCGTGCTGGTTGCATTTGCAGGGGCCATCACCGACCAGGTCCGCGACGACGATGTAGTGGGCCGGTATGGCGGAGAGGAATTCGCTGTGCTGCTGCCGGGTGCGGGCGAGGCTGTGGCCACGTCGGTCGCCGAGCGTGTGCGGGTGGCCACGTCGCGGCTCATCTTCCCCGATCCAGCGCAGAGGGTGCGGGTGACGGTCTCCGCGGGTGTGGCCGTCCTGCAGCCCCGCGACTCCGCCAAGTCCCTCCTCCGCCGCGCCGACAGCGCCCTCTATGCGGCCAAGCACGGTGGGCGGAACCAGGTGAAGGTGGCCGCTGCGTAGGTGCGCCTACCCCTCGAAGTCGATGGTGAGGAGGTAGACCGCGTCGCAAGGTGCATCGTCGATGGGCTCGAGGATCACCTCCCACACGCCCGCATCGTCCACCACCAGCTCGTCGGATGCGTCGAGGGTCAGCGCACCCGAGCCGGTCACCGAGTCGGTCGCGCCGTCGGGTCGAATCCAGGTCAGGCGCCAGGTGTAGCCATCGGGGATGTTGGACACCCGCACCGTGAGGTCCCACAACGACCACGTGGAGTCGTCGGTCTGGAAGGTGAAGCGGTCGACATCGTCGGCAGAGTCGAGCAGGGCTTCGAGGCTCTCCGAGCCACCCCCCGAGAGGTCTCCGAGGTACGCGGGCGTGTCGTCGTTGTCTTCGTAGACATCCTCGTAGCGGGCATCTTCATCGACATCTCCGTCGCAGTCCTCGTCCCGACCATCGCAGAGGTCGGTCGCGCCCGGGTACACCGCGGGGTCGCCGTCGTCGCAGTCCCCATCGCCCACGGTCACGCCGTCCCCGTCGTCGTCGAGGAGCGCGGGGTCGACCCCATCGCCTCCGGAGCTCCCGTCTCCACCCGTGCCGTCTCCAGAGCCCCCCGAACCACCAGACCCACTGCCTCCCCCTCCTCCCGCGCCGCCGTCGTCCGAGGCGGTGTCGGCGGTGTCTCCAAACACCTTGGTCCCTGCAGAGAAGTCGCAGGCGCTCCACAGCGGGAACAAAGCCACCAGCCACTGCCTGTGTCGCACAACCACCTCCGCGACCGCCACCGTAGCCCGGGCCACGCCGAGCGGTGCGGTCAACCGCGCCTTCCACACGCGCGGTAGGCTCTCGGCATGCTCGCCCCCCGGACATGGTCGCATCCCCGCCACTGGCTCGGCCGCCGGGTTCTCGTGACCGGCGCAGGTGGCTTCATCGGGGGGGCACTGGTCCAGGCTCTGGCCGAGGCTGGCGCCGACGTCCACGGCACCTGGCGCAGTCGCCCTCCCACCAACCCCACCGTCTCGGCCCATCCAGCACTCCTTCCCGACGACACCGACCTCGTCGTCGACCACATCCGGCCACACGTCATCTTCCACCTCGCCAGCCCCGTGTCCCTCGGCGCGCACCCCGACACCTACGCCCAGCTCCGGCCCGGCATCCTCGACACCACGGTCGCGGTCTCGCGGGCTGCACTGCGCCACAAGGCCCGCCTCGTGCACGTGTGCACCTGTGAAGTGCTGGCCGGCGGGCAGGTTCCATTCGCACCCCACGCCATCGCGCCCACCAGCCCCTACTCGGCGCTCAAGGCCGCCGCTTCGGCATGGGTGCGCATGCTGGTCCACAGCCACGGACTCGACGCCGTGGTGGTGCGCCCCTTTCGAACCTGGGGCCCTGGCGAGCGACGCGGGCTGGTCTTCGATGCCATCCGCGCCGCAGTCGACCGGGCACCGCTCGCCCTCACCGACGGCGGACAGATCCGCGAGTGGAACCACATCGACGCCATCGTGACGGGCCTCGTGGCCCTCGGCGCCCACCCCGAAGCCGGCCTGGCCGTGCGTTCATTGGGCGGCGGTCCACGCCTGTCCGTCGTCGACTTCGCGCGCCGCATCTTTGCCGCAGCCGGTGCGCCCCCCCACCTCATCCAGGTCGGCGCCCGCCCCCGCAGGCCTGGCGAGGTGGCCGAGTTCTGGGGCGACCACAGCGCCACCAACGCCCTCATCGGTCCCCTCCCCCACCCCGACCTCCACGTCGCCCTGTCCGAGCTGGCCACAGTGGTCTCCGGTGAGGCCGCATGATCCAACGGCAGCCAGTCGTCCGACACACCGACGCACGCGGTGATCTCATCAAGGCATGGCCCGGTCCCGTGGCCGGAGAGGTGTACGCGGTCGAGCTCCTGCCCGGGCATCCTCGGGGCCACCACTGGCACCACCACGGCGGCGAGTGGTTCGTCGCGCTTCGAGGGTGGGCGTGGCTGGTGGCCGAGCACCCCGAGACCGGGGAGCGGTCGGTCGCTCGCCTCGACACCCAGCGGGTCTACGTGCCACGGGGCATCGCACACGCCTTGTTCTGCGACCAGCCAGCGTTGGTCCTGGCCGTGGCCGAGGTCCACTTCGACCACGAACGCACCGAGCACCACACCCTCCAGCCCCCCACTGCGGCTGAGCGGGAGGGCTGTCCATGAAGGGCATGCCCATCCTGTCCGGAGTGGTCTTGGCCGCGCTCATGGTCGCTCTGCTCGCAGGAGCCCCCTGGTGGGTGGTCGGCTTGCTCGCCCCACCCGCGCTGCTGTGGGCCCCTGGCGTGGGGTGGGCCCGACGCTTCACCCCCGACGGCACCCGCCTCGACCAAGCCCTCGATGCCGCTTGGCTCGCCATGACCAGCATGTGGCTCACCGTCGCGGTCTGCCGAGAACTGGGCGTGCTGGGCCCTTCTCTGACCGTTGGCTATGTGGGCATCGCCACGCTGGTGTGGGCAGGCGGTCTCTGGGCGGCCCGCAACCACCCCCACGGTCGCCCGCTCACCATGGGTCCACGCGTGGGCGTGGTGGCCGTCTTCGCAGCCATCGTGGCGGTGTTCGCGTGGCGTGGCGCCGACATCACCCGTCCGCTCCACGACCACTGGTACCTCGAAGGCGCCGACCAACACGAACAGTTCGAAGCGCTCCCCCTGTCTCGAGGGGCGGGCTGGGGCGACCGAGCAGCCGTCGGGTGGCCCGAAGCCGGCGCCGAGATCTGGACCCCTGCCTCGACCGAAGCCGAGGTCACCGCCACCAGCGATGCACAGGGCACGCTCATCCTGGCCGTGCAGGGCCCGGTCGGCAGCCGCATCTCGGTCACACCGCCCGGTGGTCAGCCCATCGAGAACACCGTCCTGACCGAAATGCAGGAAGAAGGCGCCGAGTTCCCCGAAGCCCGGTACCTGCCCACCGGCGGGGTCGCAGCCGTGGCCGTTCCGGTCGACCTCCACGCAGGCCAGAGCCTCGCAGTCTCCCTCGACATCCCCGAAGGAGGCATCCCCGGGCGCGTGTTCTACATGCCGTCCACGGAAGCCATCTGGGCGCTGCACGCCACCGGACACCTCCGCTACACCCACCGCTGGCAGATCCTCAACCAGGTCGAGAACCAGGTGTGGGCGGACGAGATGCGCACCACCCGGCGCTTCACCTGGAACCAACCGCCGGGCTGGAGTCCGCTGCTCACGATGCAAGTCCAGCTCACCGGGCGCGACCTCGACGCCGCCGGGCTGCTGTTTCTGTGGGTGCTGAGCATGGTGGGACTGTCGGGTGTGCGGGCCGCCCATGCGCTGGCACCGGGCGCTCCCGTGCTCGCCTGGGTGGTTCCGGGCGGACTCGTGGCATCGCACGGGCTGTTGATGCTCGAGCCCGCGAGCCACAACTTCCCCGACAGCCTGTACGCCGCTGCAGTGGTGTCGCTGGTACCCATGCTCGTGCACGGCGGTGCGGTTCGCTACGGTCTCGCGGGGGTCCTGACCCAAGCCCTGCGCTGGCCGGGCACGGTCGTGTCTGCCATTGTGCTGGGTGCTGCGGCATTCTGGATGCGGGAAGACGTCCGCGGCCGCCTCGGGGCACTGGTCGGCCTGGTGGCCCTCGGAGGGGTGGTCGCGCTGGTTGCCGTCTTCACCGGAGACGCCGAAGACCTCGCGTTCATCCTGTACTTCGAGACCTTCCCCGAACATTGGCACGGCGACTACGGCGCGGGCTCGCTGCTGCCACGCATCCCCCACTTCTACGGGCTGTGGGCGGCGTACACGGGCGGCGGTGTGGTCCTCGCGCTGCTCGCGGCATTCGGTCCCCGCAACCCGGCCCGCAGCGGCCTGCGCACCGTGCTCACCGTGGCAGTCCTCTACAGCACGTTCCTGTGCACCATCGACCACCACCCCACCCACTACTTCCTCCCGCTCGTCGCCCTCGTGGGTCCGGCCATGGTCGCAGCGGCCGGCAGCATCCGGTCCCGTCCCGTCGCCCACGCCCTCGTGGCCGCCCAGCTGGTGGGCCTGCTGTGGTTCCTCTCCGGCAACCGGGTGTGGTGAGACCAACCCATGCGCGCCTTTCTTCTGCTCATCTGGCTGGCTGGCAGCCTGCTGTGGCTCTCCCAAGACCACCTCATCCGCGACGGCGACGAAGAGGGCCACGTGGGTGCTGCGGAGCTGCTGCGGCTCCACCTCGACGGCGGTGAGCTGCTGGCATTCGCCCACGACGCCTGGCGCGGTGACCTGGGCGAGTACCCGCCGCTGTACCCGGCCCTGGTGGGCATGTGGTGGTGGCTCGGAGGCTCCGGACAGCCCGGCGCAGTGCCCATCCGGGCCATCAACCTCCTCGGGCTGATGCTCGCCGCCTGGGCCACCGCCACCTTGGCCGCCCGCCTCCAGAACGCCCGGGGCTACGAACCGCACCCCGTCTTGCACCCCGAGAACACCGCCGCCATCACCGCGATGGCCTTGGTGCTCACCCTGCCGCTCGCCAACGGGCTGGCCCGGCACTTCATGCCCGAAGGGCTGCTGGTGGGCTGGGTGGCGCTGTCCGTGCTCACCGCCACCTGGACCTCCGACCGCGGAGACAACCCGTCACTCGCTGTTCTCGGCGTTGTGCTCGGGGTGGGCATGCTCATCAAGCAAACCTTCGCACCGCTCGCCATCCTGCCCGTGGTGGTGGCAGGCGCCGGCATCCGCACGGGCTGGCCGCTGGTGCTCTTTGTGGCATCGGTGGTGGCAGGACCCTGGTACCTCGACCACTGGGCCGACCAGTCCCGGTATGTCTCGCAGTCTGTGCAAGCTGGCCCCCTCGGCAGCCAGTGGGCGCACCTGCAGTACTACCCCGCTGCGCTGCTGCACCTCATCGGCGGCCCGGTCGCGGTCGCAGCGGCGCTCGTCGGGGCCATCATCGCGGCCCGAAAAGGCTCCAAAGGACCCCGCCGGGGGCTGGCCATCGCGCTCGCCTGGCTGCTGGGTGTGGCCATCCTGGCGTTCATTCCGAAGAAGTACCCGCGCCTCGCCGCACCGGTGGCCCCGGCTCTTGCCCTCCTCGCCGGACTGGGTGCGGCCCACCTCCGTCGACGGGAGGTGCTGCCCGTCGCAGCTGTGGTGGGCGGCACGGCCTGGCTGGTCTGGACCTCCACCACGCCTCCCCACACCCCGAGCTGGGTCCCTACGGTCGACGAGAAGTGTCCCCAGCGCTGGATTCGTCCGGCCAACCCCGACGACATGGGCCTCTCCGCCATCGTCGATGCCCTCTCCGTGGCACCGGAGGGCGCGCTGGCCGTGGCCCATGCACCCGAGATTCCGTGCGCGGTCCAGACCACCCACCCCTGGCGCAACCACCTCGACCCCTACCTGCGCCGAGCAGGCATCGAGCGAGACGTGGTGGACGGCACCTCACGGCGGGCGGCTGTCCAAGCCACCTTCCTCCCCGAAGCACTCGCCGAGCCAGGAGACGTGGCCGTTCCCAGCCTCGAGCTGGTGCTGCGCATCGAGACCCGCTGACGCTACGCGAGGCTGGCGGCCACCATCTTGAACGTGGTGGCGGCATCTTTGCCCACCTGCGCGCACTCCTTGGGGATGCTGGCGGTGAGCTTGATGTTGGTCTTCACCTTCTTCATCATCCCGGGCAGCTCGCGGGGGCTCATCCCGGCTTCCTTGAGGGTGGTGGGCAGGGTGCCGGGGATGGTCTTGGCTTGCGCGATGATGGCCTGGGCCTGCTTGGGCACCTGGGCGAGCTTCTGGGTGGCACCCGCGAGAGCGGCCACCAGCTGGTTGATCCCGCCCACCGCCTTCACCACTTTCGGGCTGGCTCCGGGCTTGGTGGTGACCCGCGGCTTGCCGCCCTTGGTCTCCACCTTGATGGCCCCCTTCGCTTCGGTCTTCAGCTCCTTGAGCGCATCGCCCAGGTCGCCCCCGGCGTCGATGCCGAGCGACGTCCGCAGCGCCAGGTCGGCCCGCGCGATGTCGGCCCGCGCCCCCCGGACCAGGTTGAGCAGGCCCTGCACCTGGGAGAAGACGGCGTCGATGTCGGACAGGCCCGTGGGGACGATGTTCTCCCCGCTCGACGCTGCAGCCACGGGGTCTGCGCTCGCCGACCCGCCGCTCGACCTGGCCGGCGCTGCAGCAGCCTGCGCACCCGGGTCGATGACCCCTGCCTCGACCAGAGTGGCCACGACACGGCTCGAGTCCTTGGGCGGCACCAGCCCACGCTGGACCCAGATGAAGTCCACGCGCCGCAGCGAGGTGTTGCCCCGGTTGTTGCGGTCGAGTTCTCCAAGACCTTTGGCAATCACGCGCTTTTCGTCGACACCACTCGCAGCGAGAACCGCCTCGCGCACCACCTCGGCCCGCGCCTGGCTCAGCGCCATGTTGGCGCCGGGCTTGCCGGTGGGGTCGGCGTAGCCAGCGAGGAACAGGTACTGCTTGTCGTCGCCCTTGAGGAGCGCTGCAGCAGCCTCGACCCGCGCAGTGTCGTCTTTGCTGGCCAGCTCGGCCTTGCCGTACTTGAAGTACACCGGCTCGGGCGCACCGTCGGCAAAGGTGTCGGGTGGGGTGACCTTGGGAGCACAGCCCACCGCCACTCCAAAGAGCAGGGCAGCACTCCAGCGACGAATCCAGGAGACAGGGGAACCCATGGTGAGACCTCGACGGCGAAAGCGCCCGCCCATTAGCGCGTTTTGGGCAGCCGTCACCCCCTGAAGCGTCAGTCTCGCGACAGGTGGAGCGCTCCGGCCGGAACGTCGGACACACTCTGGCTGCTGCCGTCGGGCCACACCACCCGCACCGAGTCCGCCACGGTCGCGTTGCCGAGGCCCACGCTCACCGATGCCGAGCTGGCCGAAGACGTGGTGGCAGGCAGCATCCACGCCGTCCGCAGGGTGCCCTCGGCCACCACCTCCACCCGCGCACCGATGCCATGGGCATTCCCGGGTCCGGCGTCGAGGGTGATGCGCAGCCCGCCTGGACAGCCGCCGTCGACGTCCCAGACCGAGGTGTGGTGCAGGCTCGTGAGCACCAGCTCGTCGCGACCGTCGCCGTCGAAGTCGCCGGTCACCACGCCGCGGTGGGCCCCGGGGTCGTCGAAGCCCAGCTCGGCCGACACCTCGGTGAAGCCATCCGGACCGCCGAGCAACAGGGCATCGCGCTGGTCGTCCGACCAGGTCCAGGTGGGGTCCAGCTCTCCCACGCTTTCCTGTTGGATGTCGGCGATGTGGCCAAAAGCGACGGCCAGGTCGGTCCAGCCGTCGCGGTCGAGGTCGTGGGCGGCCGCACCCCAGGCCACGAGGCGGTCATCTTCTGCTGGAAGCTGCGCCCCGAGGGCCAGAGTGGCGTCGTAGAAGCTACCGTCGCCGAAGTTGAGGAGCAACTCGGGCCCGCCGATGTCGGTGACGTAGAGGTCGGGGAGGTGGTCGCGGTCGAGGTCGGCCACCGTGGCGGACATGCCGTAGTGCGACAGCGCGCAGAAGCAGTCCTCGGCCCGTGTGAAGTGACCGGTGCCGTCGTTGAGCAGCAGGGCGTCGGGCTGGATCCAGGGCCCGAAGTCGTTGGCCCAGAAGAGGTCGAGGTCGCCGTCCGCGTCGACGTCGATGGGACCGATGGCCTGGGTGTGGGCGTCGTGGATGTCGGCGGGCAGGCGGTCGGAGGCGTCGACGAACGTGAGCGGAGCCGTCTGCAGATAGAGGCTGGAGCGGTCGCCAGGGGGCTGGTCGGCGAGGATGGCTTCGATGGTCTCGAACGAGCCCAGGCGGCGTCCGACCACGAGGTCGAGGCGACCGTCTCCGTCGAGGTCGGCGAACACCCCCGACCCCACAAAGCCGTCGGAGTCGGGGAGCTCGGTCACGGAGAACCGCAGACCACCAAGGTTTTCGAGGATGAGGTCGGGCGTGCCGGGCTCGGTCCCCAAGAACACGTCCATGTCGCCATCATCGTCGAGGTCGGCCATCGCAGCGGCGGCACCGGGCGGCAACGGAAGGCCGTCCACGACCGCATCGGTGGTGTAGGTGAGGCCAAGGGACCCACCCAGCAGCACCTTGGACGCCCCGCGCGATGCCAGGAGGAGGTCTTCGATGCCATCGCCGTCGAGGTCGCCCACCGCTGCCCCCCAGCCGCCGAGGCGGGGTGCGGCCGAGTCGTCCCACTCGGCCACCTTTGTGAGCACCAGCGCGGGGCACTCGGGGTCGACCACACCGGTGTCTGCGGTGTCTCCGGAGTCGGCGGTGTCTTCTCCAGAGTCCGGTCCGGAGTCGTCGGGCGCGCCCGTCTCGGTGGCGGTGAGGCGGTCGGAGGTGTCGCCGCGCAAGGGGTCTTCCTTGTCGGCGGTGGAGCCACACCCCACCAACCAGCACAGCCCGACCCATCGCTTCATGGACGCTCCCACACAACGCCTCGGACCATACCCGGTCCGTCTCCCCCCCCGCGCCCGAATTTCCCGGTCGGTCGCCTCCCCGAAATCGTGGTAGCGTCGACCAAACCAGCGCACGGCCCCTCCCGCCGAGCCCCACGGGGTGCCCCATGTGGACCGAACACGAAGAAGCTCCTGAAGCCAACGAAGAAGTCGAAGAAGGCCTCGACGCCATCCCCAACGAACGCCGCGGCCTCGCCCGCGAGTTCATGGACTTCATCGTCTACAACGCCGCCTGGTGGATGGTGCCCATCCTGGTCGTGCTGGCAGCGATGGTGGCGTTCATCCTGTTCGCCGAGTCGAGCCCGGTGCTGCCGTTCATCTACACGGTCATCTGAACCGGTCTGCTGGGAGCCGTCCTACGGGGCGGTCCCACTCGCCCGGACCGCGCGCCGCCTTCTCGCCGCCTACCAGGGTCGCTGAGCGCGCCGGATGTCTTGTCGGCTCATCCGGACCGGCAGGCCGTATGTCTGCCCCCCGGGATCACCGAGCCCGCGATCGATCGGGTCGGGCCGGAAGATCTTGAAGCCGAGCGCGACCGGTGCCACCGCGAACACATACACGAAGGTCATGAGCACCACGCTGATGACGTGGTTGAGGTTGTGGGTGAACCGCTTCCAGTTCCGCCACATCACCTTCATCAGCTCGAGCACGACCACCTCCGACCGCCCCTTCGAGGCGGCGTAGACCCCTCCATTCTGTCGCACGAGAGCCCGCGACGCCAGAGGGGGCCGGAATCGTCGACGTGCCGCGGACCGTGCTCCGGCACGCAGACAAGTCCCCCACGGTGGACGCGAAACCGCCAGCTGTTCCCCACCTTCCCCTATTGGTCGACTCTTTGCCGGACTCGGTGACCCGTGCTACCAGGGCCGCCGCCGCGCCGCCCACGTAGGGCCCCCGTTGGCACCAGGCCCCCGAGAGCGCCGTCCCCAGCATGCCGAGTCCAGTCCTTTTCACCGTCGGCCTCATCTCCGCCGTCACCACGTCCGCGCAGGCCACCGAGGTCGTCTGGGATGGTCACTACCGGGCGCGAGGCGAGATCTTCGACTCTCTGTCCCTGTCCGAGACCAACCCCAACGCCGAAGGGGCTGCCTGGCACATGGACCACCGCTTCCGCGTGCGTCCTGGCTTCCGGATCACGGACCACGTGGCGGTCTTCACCCAGGTCGACGTCCTGCCCTACGTTCAGTGGGGCTCGCAGCCGGTCACCCTCACCGACCCCTTCACGGGTGAGGCCCAGCCGGTCGTCTACTCCGACGCCCTCGGACCACCGCTCACCGACGACGGTGGGGTCACACCGCAGAACCTCCAGGTCACGCGCCTGTGGGGCGAGGTCCAGACCCCCTACGGCCTGTTCCGCTTCGGTCGGGTGCCCAACCACTGGGGCTCGGGCATGGTGTTCAACGCCGGCAACCGTCCGATGGACGAATACGGCGACACCGTCGACCGCCTCCAGTTCACCGGAAAGGCCGGCCAGGTCTTCCTGATGGGTGGCATCGAGAACCGCTACGAAGGCCTCGCCGCCGAGCGCGACGACTACCGCGCCATCGTGGCATCGGTGCTCTACGAGTCCGAAAAGGCCGGCCTCGGCTTCTTCAACACCTACCGCTGGCAAGGCACCTCCGATGCCCGCTACGGCGTGTGGATCGGCGACCTCTGGGCGCGCGCCGACCTGGGCATGGCCGAAGCCGAGACCGAATTTGCAGCGATGGTGGGTGGGGGCGACCTCGACGGTGGCCTCAACGACATCCGCCAGAGCTCGTTCGGCGGTCACCTTCGCGTGAACATCGACCCCGGCAACATCCGCGCGGGTGTGCTCACGGGCTTTGCCACGGGCGACGCCGACCGCACCGACTCGGTCATCAAGACCTTCTCGTACGACCCCGACTTCAACGTGAGCCTCTTCCTCTTCGAAGAGACCATGCCCACGCTCACGCCGCCGGCCAACACCATCGACGACGATGGTCGCACCACCGCAGCGGGTCGGACCGGTCCGATGATCTCCGATGCCCTGTTCTTCAAGCCCAGCGTGGGCTGGCGCTTCACCGACGAGCTCACCGCGGATGTGTCGTGGATGGGTGCCCGGCGGGCCAAGAAGCTCGAAGAAGAAGAGCCCGGCTACGGCTCCGAGATCGATGCCAACGTGCACTGGGAGCCCTACCCGCACTTCAGCGTCGACCTCACGGGCGGTGTGTTCCTGCCCGGCAAGGTGTTCACCGAGTACGAAGACGTCGACCTCGGGGGGGACTTCAACTCCCCGGCCGTGGGCGCCCGTCTCCTCACCACCATCGAGTTCTGAGCCCTCGGGTTCGGGAGAGCATGATGGCCGCCAGCCAGTCTGCCGTCCGGGTCGCCGTCCATGGTGCGTCCGGTCGCCTGGGCGCCCTCATCGTCGAAGAAGCCGGCGCCGCGTACGCCGGTCCCATCGGCCGAGACGGCATCATCCCGGCGTGCGACGTCATCATCGACGTCTCCAGCGCCGAGGGCACCGCCGCCTTGCTGCCCAAGCTCACCGGTCAGGCGCTCGTGGTCGGCACCACCGGCGACCTCCCCAGCGCGGCCCTCGAACAGTACGCCGAGACCGCCGCAGTGGCCATCGTTCCCAACTTCTCGGTGGGCATCCCGCTCCTGCTCGAGCTGGTCCAGCGCGCGGTCGGCGCCTTGCCCCCCGGCTGGGACATCGAGATCGTCGAAGCCCACCACCACCACAAAAAAGACGCCCCCAGCGGCACGGCCAAGCGGCTCGCACGCGCGGTCGGGCGTCCCGAGGTCCCCACCCACAGCCTTCGGGTGGGAGACACCTTTGGTGAGCACACCGTGTGGCTGAGCGGTCCAGGCGAGCGCATCGAGCTCAAGCACGTGGCCACCCGCCGACAGGTCTTCGCCATCGGCGCGATGCGTTGGGCCCGCCAGCTCGCGAGCGCACCTGCAGGGCTCCAGCGGCCCTAGCGCCTCAGGTCGCCGCGGTGCTCACCGTGCTCGACACATCCGAAAACAGCGCATTGAGCGAGTCACCGAGCGCGGTCAGCGCTGCGATCACGGCCACGGCCACGAGACCAGCGATGAGGCCGTACTCCACGGCGGTGGCACCACGCTCGTCACGAATGAAGCGTTGAATCATCTTCATGGGGGCTCCCTCCTCGGCGTCGGACCACCTGGCGCGCGGTCCACGGACCATCGGGTCCTCACCCAGAGACACGGATCCAGGCCCCCCCGGCCAGAGTCTCGGAGTGTAAATCGTCGAAAAAAGGAGCCGACGGCGGGTCAGGTTCCAGCGGGTGCGTGGGGCCAGCCACAGTCGCGGCACATGCTGCGGTCCGGACGGCCTCGGGTCTCACACGCGGCCACAGCGGCGGAGCGGTCGGCGCTGCGCCACAGAGCGCTCAGGCTACCGGGGGTCACTTCGCCGAGGGGCTCAGCGAGCTGGATGTCGGCCGGGCACAACGCCACCTTTCCATCCCACGACACCACGGGGCGGGTCGCCGGTGCTGCACATCGAACCGGAGCTCCCGTTCCACCCACACGGGGCGGCGCCGGCAGCCCGAGCTCGGCCGCCGTGGCTTCCAGCGCTTCTCGAGCGACCTTGGTGGCGAGGTAGTGGTGGTGCACCTGCGACCGCACCCACAGCGCATCACCGAGCGGCGGACGCGCCCCGAGCACCACGGGCAGCTGAGGGTAGCGCTCAGCCCACGCCAGCGCCCGGCTGCCCTCCCCCGCCGTGCACACCAGGGTGAGTGTGGTCCCCTCTCCTCGTCGGTGCCAGAGCGCTTCGACACCCGCTCCATCACCGCGGTCGAGGTCGAACACCCAGTCCTGTGGACCGCCTTGTGCCGCGAGGTCGAGCAGGTCGTCGGTGAGGAACCGACCGTCGGTCTCGATGCGCAGGCGCTCGGCCACACCCATGGGGCCGATGGCTTCCGACATCAGGTACCGCAGGATGGGCGCAGCCTCGGGGTGGAGCAAGGGCTCGCCGCGCCACCGGACCGAGAGCACGCCAAAGCACAGCCCGGCGTCGCGGAGGTCGTGGACGAGAGACCGCACCACCTCGAAGCCCATGAAGCCGCGCCCGAAGTCGAGGTAGCCGTGGTCGCGCATCCGACCCCAGGTGTGGGCGTCGGGGTGGTCGGGGGCATTCTGGACGAGCGCTTTCCAGCGAGAAGGCGGCGTGCGACAGCCTTCCCAGTCGCATGGGCAGACGTCGGTGAGCTCGAGCTGCAGGGTGACGCCGGGGTGGTGTTCGACACGGGGCAGGACCGCCCGGGACTGGCGCGCAACCAGGCGGGAGGCCAGCCGGGCGCCATCCGCGAGGAGTTCGTGTGCGTGGTCGCTCTCGGGGCGGAGGTAGCACTTCTGGATGCAGGGGGTGCGGCAGGACTTCACCACCTCTCGGCGCGCACGGAGAGTGGGGTCGGCCCACAGCTCGCGGAGGGTCTGTTTGCGGACGTCGCCCCAGGCTCCGGCGAGGAAGTCGAGCTTGCCGTCGCACATGATGGCCCGCCCATCGGCGTTGATGTACAGCTCCTTCCAGCCGGCCCAGCAGGGCGCTTCGAGCGGCCCCACATCGTCGGTGTAGTACCGGGGCACCCTCCGCAGCTCGTCGGGGGAGTTCTGGATGCGGTACCCGGCGGGCCCCTGTCGTTCAGCGCGCTGTGCAAGGGCGTCGGTGAGATGCTGGAGGGCGGGCTGGTGCGTGGGCTGGAACCAGAGCGCCTCCGACTGTGGTGGGCTGTCTTCCGGTGATGTGCGGAAGAGCGTGAGGATCTGGACGCCGTCGAAGCCGAGCGCGGCCTGTTCGTCGAGGATGGCCTCGAAGCGCTCGATGTTGCGGGCGTGGAGGATGGTGTTGGCCAGCACCTTCCGGCGGGCATTTCCAGCGGCGGCGTCGGCCTCCCGAATGCGGGTGTAGCCGGCGATGGCGCGGTCCCACATGCCCGCACCACGGATCTCGTCGTTGGCCTCGCGGTCGCCGTCGAGGGAGATGTTGAGGTGCAGGCGGTCGGATGGAATGGCGGCCAGCGCCCGCGCCCGACGCTCGGTGATGAGCGTGCCGTTGGTGGTGACCGTGACGTAGAAGCCGCGCCGGACGGCGTATGCGAGGATCTCCTCGATGTCGCCGCGCATGAACGGCTCACCGCCGAGGGGGTTGAACACCTCGACGCCCCACGCAGCCGTCTGGTCGATGATGGACTTGATCTCTTCGGTGGAGAGCTCGGGGGCGTCGTAGCAAGTGGTGCACATCGTGCACGACAGGTTGCAGCGCAGAGTGACGTTGAGGCTCACCCGGTCGGGCGGGGCCAGGCTGCGGTTGAGGCGTCGGGACAGGTAGAGTCGGGTGTCCCGGCGCAGCTGGGCGGGCGAGCGCATGGCCCCGTGCTAGCCCATCTGCAGCGCCCGGGCGACGGGATAGGCCGTCCCCCCTGCGAGCCCCGGACCCCCATGCGCGTCGTCATCACCCACCACGGGCAGCTTCCCGGCCCTGACCGCCCCGTCACCGGGGGTGCGCTTCGAGCCCACCACCACGCGGAAGCCCTGCGAGCGGCCGGACACGACGTCCACCTGCTCACCCGGTTCCAAGACCACCCTGCAGGCTTCCGGGGCCCTGCCGACCTCCGGGCCCGGGTCGTGGCCCTGTCGCCCGACCGCATCGTGTGTGTCCAGCCCGAAGATGCCCCAGCACTCGCTGGTCTCGACGTCCCACTCGCCGTCGACCTCTACGCACCCCGCCTGGTGGAGTCGGCCTTCGAGGACACTCTGTCGCACACCGCAGGCATGGTGTTTGCTGCTCTCGATGCCGGCGACGTCTTCTTCACCAGCAACCGGCGACAGCAGTGGAGCTGGCGAGCGGTCCTTGCACTCGCTGGCTTCGACCCCGCCGACGACCCCACGCGTCTGGTCCCCCTGGCCGCTCCCGAACCCGTCGTGCGACAGCCGCCCCCCTCCGAGCCCGTGTTCGTGGCCGGCGGTGCGCGCTGGCCCTGGCAGGACCCCATCCCCGCCCTCAACCGCGTGCTCGCCCACCTCGACCACCGCGGCGTGGGCCAGGTGGTGTGGTTCGGCGGCGCGCCGCTCATCGGCCGCACCGACGGCGGCTGGAGCCTCCCCGACCACCCCCGGCTCTCCACCCCCGGCTGGCTCCCCTACCCCCAGCTGCTGGCCGCCTACGCCGGTGCCACGGCCGCCATCGACTGGCAGGGCAACCACCCCGAGCGCAGCCTCGCGCTCTCCTTTCGACACGCGGACTACCTGGGTGCCGGGCTCCCCATCCTCACCGGCCCCGACAGCGCCCTGGTCGACCTCCTCGGCGGTGCTGGCCTGGCCACCCACAACATCGAAGGCGCCCTCGACTGCGTCATCGACGACCCGGCCGCCCTCGAGGGCATGCGCGACGCAGCCCATGCGCTCGCCGCCGGCCCCCTGTCCCGCGCGTCGTGCACCGCCGCGTTGCTCACCTGGGTCGACCAAGGAACCCGGCATCGCCAGGCCCGAGGCCCGCTGTCCAGCACCGCCCAGCGCATCCGCGAGGCCGAACAGGCACGGTCCGACGCCGCCCGCGCCCGCGATGCCCTCGCACGCTCCGAGGCCGAGGTCGAGGCGAAAAGGGCCCAGCACGCAGCACTCTCACTGCAAGTCCACACCCTCGTCGACACCGTCGCCCGCCAGGCCCGTGCCCTCGACGAGGTGGCCGGCTTCAAGCGCGAAGCCATCCAGCTGCTGGGCAACGAAAGCGACCGCGCCCGGCGCTCAGCAGACGACCTTGCTCGCGAGAACGCCCTGCTGCGGGCCGACATCGAGAAGAAGTCGGCCGAGCTGCGCGCCATGGACGACCTCCGCGCGCGCCTGGAGAACGACCTCACCAACCTGCGCGGGGAGCTCGAGCGCCTGCGCACCAGCCGTGGATGGCTGCGGCGCTAGCGGGCTTCGGGGATCTCGGCCACGAGCACCCGGTCGCCTTCGGGGGGGGCTTCGGCCAGCAGCGTGCGGCCAGGGCCGAAGATGGCCGAGCGTCCGCAGAAGGTGATGTCGCCGTCGTCGCCCCAGGAGTTGGCCGCCACGAAGCCGCCCTGGTAGCCCAGGAGCCGCTCACGCCAGTAGGCATGGACGGGGGCGCCCTCTTCGATCCAGTTGGTGCAGAAGGCCACCACGCGCGGCTGCTGGTCGACCAGGAAGCGTGTGAAGCGGGGGTCGTTGAGGTCCATGCAGATGCCGGGCACCACATCCCCGTGTTCGGTGGGGACCACACTGCGCCGCCACCCGGGGCTGGCCCAGCTTTCGTCGGCGTCGTACAGCAGCACTTTGCGGTAGCACGTGACCAGCTCGCCCATCGGGCTCACTACGAGCGCGCTGTTGTAGAGCGTGGCCATGGTGCGGCCCGATCGGGACGTGCGCTCGGGGTGCACGAAGAGCTCGGGGAAGCCACACACCACCCAGGCGGAGTGCTCCCGCGCGGCTTCGGACAGCATCCGGAAGGTCTCGCCCCGGGCTCGTTCGCTGTGGGGTCCGAGCTCGCGGGGAGACTCCCAGACGTACCCGGTGGTGGCCATCTCGGGGCACACGATGAGGTGGGCGTCGCGCTGGCCTGCTTCGTCGATGAGCACACGCAGAGCGAGGCGAGCCGCGTGGGGGCGACCCTTGGGGGGACGAAACTGGATGGCTGCAACCCGCATGGCTGGGGCACTAACCACATACGGAGCGCCGTCAGACGACGGGTTCGTGACCGGGCGCGGATGGCGCGCTAAGCCGGTGCGGTCTCGGAGGAATCCATGGGGGCATCCCCTCGCGTCGCGCGACTCCTGCTGGTCGGCAAGGTGCTGGCTGGCCTCGTGGTGCTGCTCGGCGTGCTCGCCCTGCTGCCCATGCGCACCGTCCAGGGCGACGACATGCTCTGGACCGTCCAGCCCGGCGACGTCGTGTGGGTGGTGCCCGACCGCGTGCGCAAGGCCGACGTGGTGTTGGTGGACGACCCCCTCGACCCCGGCAAGCGCGTGCTCCGACGGGTGATTGCCGGTCCGGGCGAGCGGGTCCGGATCGACGACAGCGGCGTGCGGGTCAACGGCAAGCGCATCCGCCAGACCGAGATGGGCGACATCCCCGACCACCGGGTCCGCAAAGAAGTCATCTGGAGCAAGCCCCCGGCCCGCCCCAACCCCTACTTCACCCAGATCGTGGTCCCTGAAGTGCCTTGGTCGACGGAAGGGGTGGTCGAGGTCCCCGAAGGGCACTGGTACGTGATGGCCGACCGCCGCGACCGGGGGGTCGACAGCCGGTGGTGGGGCCCGGTGCCCGAGGCGGCTGTGCATGGGGTGGTTCGGCTGTCGTACGGTCCCACGAACACCTGGCGGGAAGAGCCGCTCGCACTGGTGTTGCCCGAGGAGTAGGGGCACCTCCCCCTGAAGGGGGAGGACTCTGGGAAGTCCCCTTTCAGGGGGAGGTGGCCGCGAAGCGGTCGGAGGGGGCCCCGCCGAGGAGACCGCCTGCAGCGGCGCTCCGCCGCGACCGTCCTGTGTCAGCTGCCGTCGAGCAAGTGTGCGAGGGCCTCGCCCAGCCGCGGGTGACTGAACGAAAACCCTGCGTGCTGGAGCACTTCGGGCGACACGCGATGCGAGGCCAGCAGCAGCTCATCGGCCAGACCCCGCCCAAAAGCCGCTCGAAGCGCGAGAGCGGGCGCGGGCATCACAGCGGGTCGTCCCAGCACGCCTCCGAGGGCTCGGGCAAAGTCGCGCTGACGGATGGCTTCCGGCGCCACCAGGTTGACCGGCCCGGAAATCGACGGGGTACGAATCACGTGGAGAATGGCGCGTGCTACGTCGTCTTCGTGAATCCAGGGGAACCACTGTTGCCCCGACCCGAGTGGACCGCCCCCTCCGAGTCGGAAGGCCGGGAGCATCTTCGCCAGGCTGCCCCCGCGGGTGGAGAGCACCACCCCCAGCCGGATGTGGACCACGCGGATGCCGGCTTCGGCGGCTACACGGGCGGCGTCTTCCCAGTCTCGGCACACCTCGGCCAGGAAGCCACGCCCACCTGGAGACGTTTCGGTGAGGTGGTCGTCGCGTCGGTCGCCGTAGAAGCCCACGGCACTCGCGGACACGAACACGCTGGGGCGCTGGGCCCGTTGCTTCAACCAGTCGGCCAGACCTCGGGTGCCCACGACGCGGCTGTCGCGAATGACCTGGCGCCGTGCATCGGTCCAGCGACCATCCGCGATGGGGGCGCCCGCGAGGTGGACCACCGCTGCGATGGACCGGCCGTCGTCGTGGACCTCGCCGGTGCTTCCGTCGCGTGAGAACGGGCTGTCACCGCGGGGAAGGGGCACGATGTCGTGGTGTCGGGCGAGCGCCTGGCCCACGAGCCCACGGGCTCCAGTGACCACCAGAGCGGGTCGGGAGGAGGTCATGGGCGGTCCGTCAGCCTTCGATCTGCTTCTGTGTGAAGCCGAAGCGCACCTTGAGCGTGAGGTTGTCTTCGGTGACCTCGAGAGCGACGTCTTCTACGCCCATCTTCAGCCGGAGCGGGCCACCAGCAGGCGACACCATCTCTTCCACCTGGGCCTTCTTGAGGATGGGCACCGAGGGGAAGCGCTGGGCCGCCTGGTTGGCAAGGACATACGCGGACACTTCGTTGAGCACCCGGAAGGCCACGTGCTCGCCGAAGTCGAGGGCGGGGTCCTGGATCTTGCCGGTGATGGCCTGGTCGGACTTGTCGTAGTGGATGTCGCCGAGCGAGCACCGCGCGCCCACCCGCTTTTCGAGCGTGAAGGGAATCTCGATGTTCTTCCGCAGCAGGTGGATGCGGCCCGCAGCGACGGCCTTCACATGGGCGTCGACGCCGATTTTCTGGGGGGCGTACTCGAAGAAGGTGCCGTCGTCGTCGAGGTCGAGCGACCAGTCGCCTTCCACCTGCAGCACTTCGTCGATGACCTTGAAGACCTGCCCACGGCGCGAGCGCCACAGCTCACGGGCGCGGTCTTTGACCACGACGAGCTGCTGGGGCGGCTGTCGGTCTTCCAAGAGCGCGGTGACCTGGGACTTGACCGTCTCTTTGAGCTGGAGCTGCTTGATGCCCTTGTAGACCATCCGGCCCACGTCGAACCGGCCTTCCTGGATGCGGAAGGGCAGCGCGCTGCCCATGAGGTCGTCCCAGAGGGTCTTCCCGATGGACAGCGACAAGTGCCATTGGTCGGGGATCTGGCGAACGGTCATCGGGGCTCCTGGATCACATCATCCAGGCTACCCCGGGCGCCACCCGACACACGGCACGGGCACGGATTTCACCCGCGCCCGACGGTCACACGCGCTCAGTGGAGCTCGGTGCCGGCGAAGAAGTAGGCGATCTCGGTGGCGGCGGCCTCGGGGGCGTCGGAGCCGTGGACTGCGTTCTCGCCGATGCTGGCAGCGTAGAGCTTGCGCAGGGTGCCTTCGGCGGCGTCGGCGGGGTTGGTGGCGCCCATGATCTCGCGGTTGCGCTTGATGGCGTTTTCACCTTCGAGCACCATGACGACGCAGGGGCCGGACGACATGAAGTCGGTGAGCTCGCCGAAGAAGGGACGCTCGGCGTGCACGGCGTAGAAGCCCTCGGCGACGCGCTTGCTCATGTGAATCTTCTTCATGGCGCAGATGCGGAGGCCCTCTTCCTCGAAGCGGGCGACGATCTTGCCCACGAGGTTCTTCTTGGTGGCGTCGGGCTTGATGATGGAGAAAGTGCGCTCAACGGACATGATTTGCTCCTGGTGCGGGGTGCCGGTGGTGGCCCCCGTCGGGGGTCGCGAAGGGCGCGCGGTTAACGCACGTCATCCCCCGGAGCCACCGCCCCCGGGCGCCGCAAGTCGGGCACATCCGGGTGGCACAGGCTCTTCGAAGATGACGCGTGCCAGGCCGTTCAGCGCACCTTGCAGGCCATGAAGGTGGCGTTGCAGCGCACGGTGACCTGACCGCCTTCCTTCACCACGACGTCACCGGCGGACACCACCGCCGAGCCCTCGCCGAAAGACGCCTGCACCACGTACGAACCCGCAGGAACCGAGCCGGCACCAAAGGAGCCGTTCGAGCCCACCAGCCGCACCGACGCGGCATCACCTTCAATCCGAACGGTGCCCGCAGCGGCGGGGGGTTCGGGTGGAGCAGCTTCGGGCTCGGGTGGGGGCGGTGCGGGCGACCGTGGGGCGGACCGACGCCGGGAAGACGACCGGCGCTTCGACGAAGACCGCGATGGCGGGGGCGCCGGGGCTGCCTCGGGCACGGGTGCGGGCTCGACCGGAGTGGGCTCGGGCTCGGCGGGCGCGGCAGCGGCGGGCTCGGGCAGCGGCTCGACATCCACCACGAGGCTCGGTTCGGCCGCATCGCCGATGGGTTCGACCGTCTGGACGGCTTCGACGGGCGGTGGCTCGGCGGGCACGGGGGCCTCGTAGCGCTTCGACTTGGACACCCGAGGCGCGTCCACCGGCGCAGGAGACCGCCAGGACTGGATGACGGGATTCGCGGCCATGATGGCCAGGATGAGGGCCGACGCCAGTCCGACCGCCCACAGGAACGGACTGCCGCGGGAGTCGCGGGGGAGCGGCCGAGGGGGAGCGTAGGAGGGCGGTGCAGGCACCGGCGTGGCACGAACCGCACGCTCGGGGGGCGGTGGTGCTGCGGGAGCGGGCGGCACCGGAGGTGTGGGAGCACGGTCGGTGGGGGCATCCTCGGTGGACTCGGCCCCTTCGGCCACCAGGCGCAGGTGCTTGCGGCCCCGCGCGCGTGTGGCGGCGATGGCGTCTTCTTCGGAGCCTTCGAATGCAAAGCCGTCGAGGTTGTCTTCGTGCACGGGCATCGTGAGCCGGATGCCGCGAAGGGGTGCCTCGCTGCGGACCGGCGGGGCATCCCGGTCGGCGGGTTCGTCTTTGAAGAGGTGGTCGGGGAGGTTGACGTCGGAGAGGTCGTCGCGCCCCCAGGACGACCCTCCTTGCCCACCTCCGAGCTGGATGCGGATGGTGGCACCGGCTGGCTGCAGCACGGCGGCCTCCACAGACTCGGACGCCTCTTCCACCCACCCCCCGGCGGCTTCGGTCTCTTCGGACTCGAGCTCGAAGCCACCGGCCAGGCCGTCATCTTCATCGGCCAGCTCGAAGGCGTCGTCTTCGTCTCCGGCTTCGAGGGCGAAGTCTTCGCCGGCGTCGGCTTCGCGCGACACCTCTTGCAGACCGGCAAACCCACTGGGAGCGGAGAGGTCGCCGGTGGACACCTCGTCGAAGGACAGCTCCTCACCGACGGGGACCTCTTCGGTCATGTCGTCGTAGGGCAGGTCATCGACGTCGTCGTCGGCGCGCGGCAGGACCGAGCCGAGGTCGAGGGCGCGGCGCCCGGGGTCGACCACCACCGAGGCCACACCGGGGCGGGTGGCTGGAGGCGGCGGCGGAGGAAGGTCGGCGGCGAGGTCGGTGGGGGCGTCCCAGGGAATCTCACTGCCGATGTGGGCGCGGTCGTCGCTCGACGCTTCGGTCCAGTCCATTCCGGCGGGTGGCGGTGCGGAGTGGGGGTCGTCCACGCTCTCATCGAGCCCGACGATGGCCTCGATGGCGTAGGCCTGGCCAGTCCCGATGCGCGCCCCCACCGAGGACTGCCACTGGGGACCGGGCAGGGTGCGGGTGAGCTTCTCGAGCCAGCCATACACCTCTTCGGCCCGCGGGCGGTCGGCGGGGTCGTGGGCCATTCCCCACGCCACCAGCTCGCCCAGTGCGGGTTCTCCGGCCGTGGTGCGGACCGCGATGGAAGTGGCTTCGACCACCCCTGCGTGCCACGATGCCTCGCTCGATGCGTAGCTGGGCACCTTGCTCGTGATCATCCAGGCCAGCAGGGCCATCAGGCTGTAGACGTCGGAGGCGTGAGACGGCGGACCGTCGGCGACCTCGGGGGCTGCCCAGGCGGTGGGGTGGAGCACCAGAGCACGCAGTGGGTCGGCACCTTCGGGCAGGGAACTCACCCGCAGCCCGACGTTGGCCACCCGGACATCGCCGTCGTCGGCCACGATGATGTCGTCGGGGCCCAGGTCGCCGTGGATCAGGCCATAGGGACGGCGCTTTCGACGGGGCAGGCGGTCGTAGGCGGTGTGGAGGGCACGGGCGACCTTGGCGGCCAGTCCGCAGGCCACACGCGGGGGGAGTGGCTTGGTGCCGACGATGTAGCGAAGGGGCACACCGTCCACGAGCACGCTCGCCAGACACACCTGTCCGTCGACCTCGACGAAGCCTTTGTCGCGAACCAACAGCGGGCTCCGGAGTCCGCCGACGCGCGCCATGCGCTGGTTGAGCGCGGGCAGCACCTTCTCGGGGTCGAGCCGGGGGTCGAGGCGGGTGATGGCGTCGAAGCGCCCGCCCTTGGTCTCACACCGCGCCTTGCTCACGATGCCCAGAGGGCCCCGGTAGAGGGGCTCCATGGACGAGTAGTTCCAGCTTCGGATGCGCATGGTTCACCAGGTCCCGACGAGGAGCGCGGCCCCACCGGTGCCCACCGCCACCACACCCAGGCCTGCGGATGCCCAGCCGAGGGTGTTGGTGCGAGAGCGGAGGCCGTCGAGCTCGGAGGTGGAGGTGGAGGGGTCCCAGAACTTCGCGGAGGCCGACCGTGCGCCCAGGTAGAGCCCACCCGCCACCACCGCGGTGCTGGCCGACACGATGCCGAGCACCTTTGCGTTCGGGTTGCGGGAGGAGGGGCCGCTGGCTGTTCCCGGTGCCATCCCGGGCGGGGCCACTCCGATGTTCTGGAGCGAGGACTGCTGCACCGCGCCGTCTTTTTCCACCACCTGGAAGAGGTAGGGGCGGTCGAGGGGCCAGGAGCCGGCGGTGGTGCCGTCGATCTTCACCTCGCCAACCCTGGACTCGGGGAGCGGGACACCGGGCACGGCGGCGGTGTTCTCGGCAATCTCGAAGTACAGCCGCAGCGGGTGACCGTCGGGGGCGATGGACGAGGACAGCTGGTAGCCGGGGGCCGCCGCGACGAGGGACCGCAGCGACGCCACCGCACCGGCGTGGTCGCGCGACAGGAACTCACCCAGCGCTTCGAGGCGATGGTAGCCGGCGGCTTGAGCGGGGGTGACCGGTTCTGCGAGGCACGGGACCATCGCGCGGGCGGCCACACGGGCAGCCTGGAACGCTTCGAGGTCCATGTCGGCGTAGGCGCTGTCGCCGGCTGCGACCTGCTGGTGAAAGGCTCGGGCCGAGACGGGTGCATCGCAGGGCGCGGCGGCCGAGGCGGAGCCAACCGGACCCATCGACGCCAGAATACCCAAGCACGCGCCAACCTGAACGAGTGTGGTCCGGTTCACAGGCCACCTCCAAAGACGACGAATGCGGTGTTGCCGGTGGGGGCGCCCACGATGAGGTCGCCCAGTCCATCGGCGTTGAGGTCGGCTGCACCGGCCACTGCGGCGCCGGCTTGCGCACCGTCGGCACCCAGGAGCGCGATGTCGGCGGTGGAGAGGTCGGTGGTGCCGGTGACCGGTCCGAACCACAGGTATGCGCCGCCATCCCGGCCACCGGAGCCCTGGTCGACCCCACGCGCCCCGACGAACACTTCTTGGCGACCATCCCAATTCATGTCGGGAACGCTCGACACCGCCCCACCCACCGTGTCGCCGGCTGCGAGGCCATCGATGCGTCCGGTGGAGCCGGCGACATCTCGGACGCCCGAGACGGGGCCCGAGAAGATGAACACGCTGCCGGTGCCGCTGGTGCCGCCGCCGTTTTCGCCGGTGGCGCCCACGAGGAGGTCGTCCTGGCCGTCGCCGTCGAGGTCGCCTCCTGCCGCGAGGGCCACGCCCACATACGCGGAGGTGGTGGTGCTGAACAGGTAGGCGTCGGCGTCGTCGCCCACAGCCGAGCCCGAGACCGGACCGTAGAACACCATCGCAGCGCCGGCGTTCGTGACACCGCCAGGGTCGACGCGGTCGGCGCCCACGATGAGGTCGGAGATGCCGTCGCCGTCGAGGTCGGCATCGCCCACCACCGAGAAGCCCACGCGGTCTTGGAACCCGCCGCGGACCACCCAGTCGGCGTCTCCCAGGTCGACCGCACCCGTGACCGGGCCGTGCACCACGTACGCAGCACCCGCCTGAGAGCCCGCGGTGGGGTCGGCGTAGGCGCCCACGATGAGGTCGGTGACGCCGTCGTTGTTGGGGTCGCCGGCGGAGTGGACCGCCCAGCCGGCCTTGGCGTCGAGGGCCTCGCCGTAGAGCGGATGACCGATGGCCGCGACGTCGACTTCGCCCGAGATGGGGCCTGCGATGAGCCAGACCGCGCCGGCGTCGGTGTCGACGGTGTCGTCGTAGGGGTCGGCGATGGCGAGATCGGCCAGCAGGTCGCCGTTGACGTCGCCCAGAGCCGCCACCTGGTAGCCGAAGCGTCCGTCATCGGCCGGACCGGCCAGGCGGGCGCGGGCAGCGGTCTCGGTTTCCGTGTCGCCGGCGAGCGAAGGCAGCTCGGACAGCACGTAGACGGTCCCCTCCCCTTCACCCGGCACGCTCACGGCGAGGTCGCCCAGGCCGTCTGCCGAGACGTCGCCGATGGGAACCACACGCTCGCCGTGCGAGACGAAGGGCTGGTCGGAGTAGAGGCGGACGTCGGCTTGGGTGTCGAGCGCGATGCTGGAAGGCAGCTCGCAGCTGTTGGCGGTTCCGTCGCAGTCGTTGTCGATGCCGTCGTCGCAGACTTCGGTGAGCTCGGGGCTGGCCAGAGGCTCCGAGTCATCGCAGTCGCCGGCTCCGAGCACGTACCCGGAGGGCACCACGCAAGCCTGGATGGTCTCGGTGTCGGTGCCCACGCCGTCGCTGTCGGCATCGCGGTAGGCCACGGGGACGTCGGTGAGGTCGAGGTTGGGGTCGTCGTCGTCGGTGGCGCCGTTGCAGTCGTTGTCGAGCGAGTCGCAGATCTCGGTGGCGCCCGGGTAGGCGTCGGCCGAGGTGTCGTTGCAGTCGCCGGTGAGGGGGACGTACCCGATGGGCGCGTGACAGGAGGTGGTGACGGTGTCGCCGCCCACGCCATCGCCGTCGGAGTCGAGGAACCACTGGGCGGGGATGGCGACGTCGGGGTCGGAGTCGTCGCAGTCGTCGTAGTTGGCGACTGTGTTGGATGGTTGCTCGCACGCTTGTTCGGCGGTGGTGGGGTCGCCGTAGCCATCGCCGTCGAGGTCGGCGTACCAGGTGGACTCGCCGTCGGGACAGCCATCGGTGGTGCCGGGGTCGGCCGAGTCGTCGCTTGGCGCATCGGAGGAGCCCCATGCGAGCCGTGCGTCGTATTGGTCATCGGAGATGGTCTCGCAGCCTGCAGCCAGGCCGCCGAACAGGAGCCCACCCGAAATCAACCGGATGGCCGCGTGCAACGCTGGCGAGCGCATCCGGAGCGCGTGGGGAGATGAGGGAAACACCGAGCCTCCGACCGGGGGATCGCGCGCCGGACGCCGCCGGCGCAGACATGCACTGTCAAGACTACCGCACGTCGCGTTGCGTCACCGCCATCCCGGCCAGCCTGGATCAGCGTCGGCGAACTCCCTACAGAAGCCGGTGTCCAAGCTCCCGAGCCTGTTGAACCACCCGGAGTTCCCCATGCCTCTGCTCTCGCTGCTGCTGTCGATGTCGCTCGCACACGCCCTGCCCGCCGACCGGGCCGGGGATGCGGTGCTGACTGCGTTGGCCGAGGAGCGGGCAGCTGCGGCGACACGACTCATCCGGAGCGCCCTGTCACGGGCAAGAGACGACACGGAGCGCGCCGACCTCTTGTGCCTGCTCGGGACCGCTCAGCAGCGGGCCGGCGACCTGGATGGCGCAATTCGTACGTGGCGTCAGGTCCCTGCCGAGGCGGACTGCCATGCGGGCGCCACCTTCGATCTGGCCGATGTACTCGAACAACAGGGAGACGTGGGACAAGCGGCGCAGCTGTACGAGCTCATGGGCCTGCCGCGCACGCTTCCCGGGCGCCACGACCGCACCCTGGCGCTGCTTCGTGAGCTCATGCAGGCCACGGAAGACGCCACCGGCGGCCCGAAAGACCCACGCATCGGCCACCTGCACAGCATCGCGCTCGGCCTCGACCTCACACCCGAGGTGAAGCGAGAGGTGGCACTGGACACCTTCACGTGGATGACGAAGGCCGACCTCTACTCACGGAGCCTCGTCTACCGGGACACCAGGATCGCTCTGCTGGACGCCATCAACGCCGCGGGGGCAGACCTCACGGGCCTGGACGACGTCCGGCTTGCAGCAGCCAGCTTGATGGAAGGACAGGAGGCGCTGGCCCTCATCGCCGGGCTCGACGAGGCCTCGGTGGACTACCTCCTCGCAAAGGAAGCCCTGCTGAAGAACGACCGGAAGCCCTCCGCGGCGCACCTGGCCCGTGAAGCCCGTCTGGCGCTCCGTCCCGAGAGTGTCACCCTGCGGTACGCCCACGCCAACGGGCTCTCCCACTCGTGGATGTGGGCCACCGCGCGCCCGCACCTCGAGCAGCTCGTCGACACCAAGAAGTCCTCTCCAGCCCTCCAAAAGCTGGCCTTCATCGCCCGGACCGCCGGAACCAGCCTCACAGAAGCCCGGACCGAAGAAGCGAAGTGGCTCGAGATGTGGCTCGACCGCCACCCCACCCACAAGGACCGCGAGACCGTCGAGCGAGACTACGCCGGAGCACTGCGCATCCTGGCCCGCGCACACGCGAGGGACGGCGACCACGCCGCCGCCATCTCCACCTACGACACCCTGCTCGAAGCGTTCCCCCAACACAACGAAGCGGGCACCTACGCGTGGGAGGCCGCGGAGTGCGCCCGCCGCTCGGGCAACTCAGAAGAAGCGGTGCGGCGGTGGGAGCGGCTGCTCGGCGACGGCTCTGTCCAGTACCGGGCCCTGTCTTCTCTCGCAGACCTGCGGGCGGAAGACGACCCCGAGGCAGCCCTCGGGTGGCTCGAAGGTCTGGGTCGGTCGAAAGATGCCATCGCGCCGCTGGCGGCTTCACTGCGCCAGGAACGGCTGTCACCGGGCATCCACCTCCAGGCTGGCCCCGCCTTCGAGGACGACCTGGCCCCCCTGGTGGTGGAGGACGGCACCGTCAACGCGACCGTCCAGAACATCGACCAGCTGGAAGTTCGCGTCCACCGCATCGACGCCGAGGCCTTCTTTCGCGCTGGCGGAACAACCCGGACGCTCGCCAAGCTGGACGTCGGCGTCATCGCACCCGACGCCGAGCGCACAGTGGCGGTTCCGAAGGCAGGTCGGGGCGTGCAGGTCTCGTTGCCCATTCCGCTCGAAGAGCGCCAGCCGGGCTTCTATGCCGTGACGGCCACCGCCCAGACCGAGCAAGCGCAGGTGGTGGTGCGGAAGAGCTCCACGCGGATGGTGGCGCGCGCTGCGGCCGGAAAGCTGGTGGTGGGCGTGGTGAATGGCACCACACCGGAGCGCGGCGCCCGGGTGCTTGTGGAAGTGCGCGACCGCATCCTGGAGGGGCGCACGGGTGCCGACGGGCTCGCCTGGTTCGAGACCGAAGAAGGCGGCAGTGCCCGTGTCCTGGGCCTGGGGCGCGGCGGACCGGCGATGATGTCCGTCCCGCTCAGCCGCCCCAGCATCTACGGAAAGCGCGACTGGACGCTCGAGACCGACCGCCCGTTCGTGGTCCCCGGAGAGCCCGTGCGCCTGCGCCTCCAAGGTCGGAGCGTCGAGGGTCCGCTCGAAGGACCGGTGCGTGTTCGGCTGAACGTGGGTGGTAGCGCCGGTCCAGCCCAGACGGTGCAGCTGTCGCCCCTCGGAACGGCCGAGCTCACCCTTGCCGTGCCCGACACCACCGACCACCCGGTCGCAGTGGTCGAAGTCCTCGAGCCGGACAGCGACGACGCCTCCAACGTAGGAGCGCTACAATTCGTCTCGCCAGCATCCCCCACCGACCGCCGCATCATCGGCGAGCCCACTGAAGACGGGGGCCTCATCGTGACTGCGGTCGACGGGAGCGGCGCACGCGTGGCCGGCCATCCCTACGTGGCCTCACACTCGCTGAACGTCGACATCACCGGCATCACCGACGACACGGGCGCCGCACACCTCGCCCCCACCGCCGTGGGCAGCGCCGGGAGGTGGCGGGTGGTCCATCCCCATGCCGAGCCGCGACGGGTGCTTCCGGTGCCACGCGGCTTTTTCGACGTCCAGACGCGCACCGATGCAAGCGGCCAGGTCACCGCACGCATCGAAGGTCCGCCAGGCCCCATCACCGTCATCACCGCCTTCGAGAACATCGACCACGACCGGGCACCCGCGCTCCGGTCACCGCGCGAACTGGCAAATTCCGAGCTCGAGCGACGGGGTGGGTTCCTCGACGAGGACAAGCGCCGGCCCACCTTCACCGACAGCCTCGCCACACCGGTCCGCGAACACCACACCATCCCTGCGTCCGGCACCCTCGAGCTCACGCTGTCGGCCGACGACACACGCCGCAAGGTCCTGCGGGTCATCTCCAACGACGGTCTGGCAGGGGCGGTCGTCCAGACCATCGCGCCCACCGCCCTCCCACGGCTCGACGCCCCGCTCCGCTGGACACCGGGCACCACAGTCGCACTCGACACCCACATCCCCACGCTCGTCACCCTCGAGACCGCCCACCGCCTCGAAGCGCACTGGGTGACCGGCCCCGGCCAGCCCCTGCCCCTGCCCCCCGGGGACCAGGTGCGGGTGGCGTGGACCGACATCACCCGCCAGCACGGCTTCATCTCGCGGAAGGTCGACACCGCGCTGGAGGTCGACGCGACGGTCACCCGGGCCGACGACAAGTGGCACGTCCGGGTCCAGGTCCACGATGCCGACGGCAACCCCGCCAAGGCCGAGGTCGCGCTCCGAGCGGTGGACGTCCACATCGACCAGGATGCCCGAGACCACGACTTCGGCGACGACTGGGGCGCGCTGCGCGAGTTCTACGACGACCTCTACCGCTGCTTTGGCGGCTGGGGCGGGCCCTTCCGCCACACGCGGCAGGGGGAGCGCATCGAAGGCGCGCTGCTGGTGGAAGCACAACGCGAGGTGGAGGCCGAGCGGTCGCGTCGAGCCGCTGCGGGTGCTCTGGAAGGGGGCGCAGGCGCGGCGTTGATGGAAGACGTCGTCATCGGCACCATCGAAGGCGACCCCATCATCACCAGCGGCAGCGGTGGGGGGCGGTCGGGGTACGGCTCCGGCGGGGGCACATTCCACCAGAAAGAAGTGGTCCACCGGCCGTCGTCCACCGTCACCCTCGGCCCGGGCCCCCTCGACAGCGGCATCTGGACCGTCGAACACACCGACGCACGCGGCATCTTGGAGGTCACGTTCGACGCCCCGCCCGCCGGTGACTGGTGGCTCGACGCACGCGCCATCACCCCGTCCTCCAGCGGGGCCGAGCGCGTGGCGGTCCACACCGACAACACCCCGCGCATCGCCCTTCCAGCCCTCGCACCCGGCCTTCCCGGCGAGCAGGTCACCGCCGTCGCCAAGGTGGTCAACCCCACAGATGAGCAGCAAGCCCTTCGGCTGGACGACCAAGATGTCTCCGTGCCCCCCCGGGGAACCGCCGAGGTGGCCCTCGCCCCCCTCACTCCCGGCCAGCAGCAGGCGCTCGAGCTGCGCGATGGCAACGGAACGCTCCTCGACACCGCCACGCTGGCCTTCGACGTGGCCCCGGCGTCCGTCCCCTCCGAGTCGGGCCCGCTGGTGCGTGTGTCGGTCGACCCCGGCGGCGGTCCGCCCCTCGCGCACTGGCTCGCCGAAGACCTCGACCAGTCCAACCCCTCCGCCGGCGCCATCGCCCGCACCGGACGCCTCGCGCTGGCCATGCACCGGCGCTCACCCGACGACACCCCCCTGGCCGTCGTCCTCCAACAGCTCCAGCACCTCCGCATCGCACCACCGGCGCGGTCCGCAGAAGACGCCGCTTCTGTGGTGGCCTTCCTCGCCGAGGTCGCCCCGCTCACCCGAGGAGCACGCTCATCGGACCGTCCGATTCCAGCCGTCGCCGACACCGAGGTCGACGCCGCCATCCAGCAGCTCGATGCGCTCGTGTCCTCGGCCGCCGACCGCCTGACCGCGCAGTGGGCCCGTGTCGTCGCAGGCAAAGAGCCGGATGGCACCACATTGGCCCGCGCCCAACGCAACGCCGACCGCCTGCCCCCGCCCGTCCGTGCCCGGCTGGCCGACATCCTCCGTCGTCAAGGCGATGACACCGCAGCACGCGCACTTCTCGACGGACGCAGTCCCATGGCGGCCGCCGTGGCGAGCGCACTGGGCGAGCCCGTCTCCCTGTCTTCCGGACGCGCGCTCCCTCCTCCCGGTCACCCCGACCGCTTCCACGCGATGGTGCCGTACCTCGACCTGCCCCGCGCACGCGCAGCGTCCGGGACGGCCTCCATCCGAGTCGATGGCGAAGCGCGGGGCACCCTCGATCTGTCCACAGGCGGAAGCATCTCGCTGGTGGTCCCGACCGGCGCCGAGGTCACCTTGACCGGCGGCGCCGGAGCGGTCGTCGAGCGCGGCTTGCCCCCCCGCTCCGAAGGTGTGGCGCGGTCGGTTGTTCGACCAGGAACGCCCGGCATCGGCCTCACAGGGGCCACCTCCACGGTCCCCACGGAAGCCGAGTGCGGGGCCTTCGAGTCGCCGTGTCGCATCCGGGTCGGAGACGCCCTGCAGGTTCCCGGCTTCGAAGCCACCCCCGGCGCACACTGCGGTGCGGGCCTGAAGTGCGGCTACGACACCGTCGAAGGCATCTCGAACGGTCTCTTCGTGGTGTCTGGCTACCGCTCCACCAATGCGCACGGACACCGCGCAACCCACGACCTGTGGGTCGAAGTCGGCGCCGACAGCCCGCACCCCTGGACCCGCGAAGCCAGCCTCCAGATGGCCATCTTGTACGACAGCGCCCACCTCGACCCCCTCCCCTTTCTCGCCGGCTTCGACCACTTCGACGACTGGCCCGAGTCCGACCGGGCACGCGCCATGACGCTTCGCTGGAAGCACCGCAAAGACCCCGAGCCCGCCGCACTGGTGGCCCTCTTCGAAGACCTGCGCGACGCCAACCCCCACGCTTCGCTCACGATTGACGAAGTCGGCGAAGTGGCCGCCGCCTACCGCGCCATCGGCAACCCGGCGCGGGCCCTCGAGGTGTGGCGAGCCGCGCTCGGGGTGGCATTCCTGGCCGAGGCCGCCCCCCTTCGACAGCTGGAGAAGTGGATGGGCACGCTGACCTCGCTGCAGGCCCTGGTCGCGCTGCCCCAGTACTTCCCCGACCTGGATGTGGTCCAGGAAGCCGAGTTCCACCTGCCCGAACAGCTCGCCGGCATGGCCGAGCAGCCCCTCCCCGGCGAGCTGCTGGAGAAGGGGGTCACGCCCACCGACATCCGCCTGCTGGCCGCCGCCTGGGACCGGCGCTTCCTGGCATTCCACCCCAACTCGCCACGGGCCGATGAAGTGGGCTTCCACCTGGCCAAGGGTCTCCTCGACCTGAACGCCCCCGACGCCGCCGCCAAGCAAGCCCGCGCATCCGCCGACCGCTTCCCCGACAGCCCGGTGCTGGATGCACTCGTGGGCACCGAAGCCGTCGCGCGCACCCACCTGGGCGATGTTCGCAGCGCCCGAGCACTCTACGAACACCTCGCCGAAGGCACCGACTGGCCCCTCGAAGACGGCACTCGTGGCCCGGCGTTGCTGCGCGACGACGCCCGCTTCGCGCTGGCCCGCCTCGACGAAGCCACCGGTCGCATCGACGCTGCCGTGGACGCCTACCGCTCGGTCTCCGAGCAGTACCCCGACGCCGCCCATGCCGTGGAGGCGCTCGAGCGGGTGCACCTCGACGTCCCCACCACCCTGGCGCTCGCCCCCGCGGCTCCGGTGGTGCTCGAGACCCTTTCGGCCAATGTCGACACCGTGTACGTGCGGGCCTACCGGGTCGACCTGCGCACCGCCTTCCTCCGTGATGGCGGCCTGGACGGCGTTCACAGCCTCAAGGTGGACGGGGTGAGCCCCGAGTGGTCCGGTCAGCGGCGGCTGGCATCCGGGCCCTACACCACCCGCACCAGCCTGAACCTGCCCTTGCGCGGGGTGGGCGCCTGGCTGGTGCAGGTGGACGCGGAAGGCGCACGGGACACCACGCTCGTGGTCCGAAGCCCTCTCACTGTCGACGTCCTCGATGGAAGCGCCGGCCGCCGGGTGACGGTCCATCGGCAAGGGAGACCGGCTGCGGGCGTCGATGTGCGCGCGTGGCAGGGGGGTGGCGCCGAGGCATTCCGCACCGACATCCGCGGCGTGGTGCATGTCCCAGCCGGCGCACCCGTGCTGGCCTTCAACGGCGAGGCCGTGGCCTTCTCCCCCACTTCGTCGTCGGACATCAAGGGGAAGGTGCCACCGCCGGCCCCGGCTCCGAAGGTCGACCCCCTGGAGGAGCGCGCCCGACGTCAGCGCCAGAAGAACGCCGTGCAGTTCGACTCGGTCTACCAGTCCGAGGAGGTGGAGTCGCTGGACGCGTCGATGTTCTGAGTCACTCGGGGCGCCTTGGAGCAATGGCTGTGCCGGCAGACCGGATAGGACGGCGCGGACAGGAGCGCGCATGTCCAGGTGGACCGGCATCATGGCAATTCTGGTGGCCTCGGGGTGCGCCTCGAAGGGCAAGGACTCGGGCACCGACGGTCCGCCTCTGATCGACCCCGACGTGCAGCCCTTCATCTGGGCGATGGCCGACCGTCCCGAGCTGCCCGCGTCTACATCCAACCGCTGGGCCGACGACGAGACCGTCGCGTGGTTCGGACGCTTCCTCTACTTCGAGCCCCGCCTGTCGGGCACCGGCACCTTCTCCTGCGCCACCTGCCACGACCCCGAGCTGGGCACCGGCGACGCCAAGGCCGTCTCCGAAGCAGCGGGCGTCACCGGTCGCCATGCGCCACACATCTGGAACTCCGCCTACCAGCGCTGGTGGTTCTGGGACGGCCGCTGCGACAGCCTCTGGTGCCAGGCCACGGGCCCCATCGAGGCCCCCCACGAGATGGACCTCTCCCGGATGGAGCTGGCACGCGTCATTTCCACCGAGTCCGACCTCGCCGATGCCTACACCCAGCTGTTCGGCTCGCCCCCCGATGTGTCCGACTCCAGCCGCTTCCCCGACAGTGCCCGCCCAGTCTCCGACGACCCCGAAGACCCCGACCACCTCGCCTGGGAGGCGATGTCTACCGCCGACCAGGACGCCGTCACCGAGGTGCTGGTGAACGTCTCCAAGGCCATCGCCGCCTATGAGCGCACGCTGGTCACCACCGACACCCCGGTCGACCGCTTCATCCGCGCCCTCGACGACGGCGACCGGTCCACGGCAGAGGCGGCCCTCACCCCCGAAGAACGGCACGGCCTGGAGCTGTTCGCGGGCGAGGGCGAGTGTGTGTTCTGCCACTCCGGCTGGCAGTTCTCGAACAAGGAGTTTCACAACCTGGGACTGCCCGAGGTACCGCAGGTCGACTTCCTCGACACCGGCCGCTACGACGGCATCACCGCCGTGCGCGAGGCCGAGTTCAACCGCATCTCCGCCTGGTCGGACGACCCCTCCGACGACGCCGCCGACCAGCTCGACCGCATCGTGCAGTCTCCCGAACAGCTCGGCCAGTTCAAGACCCCCGGCCTGCGCCACGTCGCCCACCACGCGCCGTACATGCATGGGGGCCACTTCGACACCCTCGCCGACGTCGTTGCGTTCTACGCGGATCCCACCGACTACGACGGTCCCGGACACCGCGAAGAGCTCGTGGTCGCGCGCGGCTGGGATGACGCAGAACAAGCGGCCGTGGTGGCCTTCCTCGAAGCCCTGTCCACCACCGATGCACCGAGCGCCGACCGCATCACCGCCCCGGCCACGCCACTGCCCTGACCGCCCCCGGTCGCCGCAGAGGGGGGCGATGCGGTAGGGTCGCCCTGCCCGCCCGGAGAGCGCCGCGATGGCCACCGCCCGCACCCATGCCTGGCCGCGACGCCTTCGTCGCATCCTCAGAACGCCCTCGTCGTACGCGTTCCTGGGGCACCTGGCGCTGGGTCTGCTCGTCACCTTCCCCATGCTGCTCCACCCCTCCGACCTCGTGGGCAACGGCGACGTCGACGTCTGGAACCACGCCTGGGGCGCGTGGTGGTGGGCCACTGAGCTCGGCCAGGGCAGCCTCCCCTGGCAGACCGAGTACCTGCTGTGGCCCGAAGGCGGCGTGCTGTGGTTCATCGACCCCGTGCTCGCCATCCTGGGCGCTCCCTTCGTGGGAACGCTGGGCGTGGGCGGCACCTGGAACCTCGTCATCCTCGGATACGTGGTCTTCGCGAGCTGGGCGGCCCGTCGGTTCGCCCGTGCGCTCGGAGCCGGTCCCTGGGCCAGCTGGGCAGCGAGCGCGGTCTTTGCCGCCAGCGCATGGATGACCTGCGAGATCCAGAACGGCATCTCCGAGGCCGTCGACATCGGCTTTGTGGCCCTCGCGCTGGCATGGATCGAAGACGCCGCCCGCACCAAGTCGCTCAAGTCGTGGGCCAAGGCCGGTGTGGGCGTGGGGCTGTCGGCCATCGCATCGCCCTACCTGGGCCTGGGTGCCGGCATCGCCGCCCTGGTGCGGGGTCTGCCCAGCATCAAGCACGCGTGGCTCGGCGGCATCGTGGCCGTGCTCGTGGCTGCGCCCCCCAGCCTCGCCCTGCGCACCCAGCTGGAGAGCCCCGACGCCATCATCAAGCACCCCGACGAGATGAACGACCAGCTGGCCGCCCACAACGCGGTCGACCCCCGCACGTTCATCCAGCCCTTCGGCTTCCGATCCGTCGACCTCTCCCACGAAGGCTTCCAGCACAGCATGTACCTGGGCCTGGTGGCCCTGCTGTTGGTCTTCTTCGCCTTCCGGGCCAGCCGCCAGGGCGACCACAAGGTCGAGCGCATCTACGAGTCCGAGACCTGGTGGGTGCTCGCCGCATTGGCCTGCGCTGTGTTCGCGCTCGGCCCCTACCTCTTCTTCAACGGGGGCTGGCTCGAGCTGCACGACGGCCGCCGGCTGCGTCTTCCGTGGGGCATCATCCAGCAGCTGATGCCGGGTCTCGCCGTCACGCACCCCCTCCGCCTCGCGGTCCCCACCCTCGCCGTGGTGGCCGGACTCGCTGCCCTCGGGCTCCATCACATCGCCCGCGGTCCCTGGGCCCTGGTGGGTGTGGGCGCCATCCTGTTCGACGGCCTGGTCCTCTCGGGCACCACCTGGCCCGTGCCCATCGCCGACCTCACGTACCCCGCGGTCTACAGCCACATGGTACGCCAGGCCGACGAACCCCTCCGCTGGGGCGTTCTCGACCTCCCCACCGACGCCGGCTCCACGATGGGCACCAGCCGGTACCTCGTGTGGCAGGCCGCCCACGGTCGTCCGATTCCCTACGCCCCCGACGCCCGCGCCAGCACCTGCTCGCTCATCCACGAGCCCAGCTACCGCGTGTTCGCCAACCTCTCGAACCGTCGCCAAGATGAGCACAAGCGCCTGGGCCTCGAACACACCGAGAACCAGATCCCACACGCCCTGGCCCTCAAGGAACGCGGCATCCGCTGGATTGTGGTGCACCGCGACATCGACGCCGAAGCCGCCGAGCGCATCATCACCACCCTCACCTCCGACCTCGGCGCGGGAACCGCTGTGGGCACCGCCATGTTCTGGGACCTGGGCGCATCCGACAAGCCGCCGAAGAAGAACACCGGCGCCACCGACTCGGGGGTCATCACGCCGGTCAATCCTGTGCGGGGCGCGCCCATCGACGGCAACGTGCGGCTGCCCGACCAGCTGTAGAAAACAGCCCAGCACGCGCCACTTTCATCAACCGGGCACCAGCTCCAGCACCCCGGCCACCTTCTCCAGGCGCCCGGCCACTCGACCGACTGCGGTGTCTGGTCCGCCCAGGTCGGCGATGGCGCCCAGAGTGCCCTGGATGTCGCCTTTGGACGCTGCGGCGAGGCCTTCCGCCACCGCCTTGATCTTGGTGTCCTTGGGAGCCAGGCCGGCGAGACCATCGAGGGTGCGGGGCAAGTCGCCTGTTGCGGCTCCCCGGACCACCTTGGCGGCTGCACCGATGACGCCCAGCTGTTCGTCGAGGGTGGCCTTGACGGTCTCGGGGTTGGGCATGCTGTAGACCACCCCGAAGTCGGCCGGCGTGGGCTGGCGGTGGCTGGCTTTCCACGCGGTGAGGTCTGCGGCGGTGGCGGCGAGTTCTTCTTCAAGAGCTTCGATCGCGCCGGGCTTCTCGCAGTGGTTGGCGAGCGCGATGGTGGCCAGGACCGCGGCCTGGGCGCCACGCACCCGGTCGACGTCGTCGGCGATGAGGGCCTGTGCAGCCGCGGTGTCGGAGAGGGTCTCTTCGGGCGGACGGGGTCCGAACCAGTCGGCTTGTTGACCAGCGCGGGTTTGTTCGCGGAGGACCTCGAGGGCGAAGGCATGGCCGATGAGGGTGGTGGCTTCGGTGTCGAGGCCGTTGAGCACCCGGACGAGGTCGAACCATGCTGCGTGGCCGTGCTGGACTTGTTCGAGCGGCAGCCCGGTGGCCTTGGAGACTTTGTTGGTGGCGGCGGTCCAGGCGGCGGGGTCGGTGGGGTTGCCACCGGGAATTCGGACGGTGCCCGCTTTGGTCTGGACGACGAGGTCGAGGCCGTACCACTGGCGGCCGTCGTCGTGGGGGTCGGTGTGGACGTCGAGTCGAGGGGACGCGCCGGCCGCGATGAGGGCCTGCATCATGGGCAGGCCGGTCTTCTGGATGGCCCCGACGGCGCGTTGGTGGGTGACGACGTTGGCGTTCGCGAAGTTGTAGACGAAGGCGTAGCTTTGATAGGCGTGCACCTGGCTGCCAGCGGTGAACCCGGGCGCAAGCGACTGCTTCACCTCGTCGAGACGGCCCTTGATGCCTTTGGGACGGGCATGGACCACGGCGGGTGTCCAGGCAAGAGCGGACAGTCCGGCCACAAGCGACCGACGAGAGAGAACAGACGACTCAGACATGGACCATCCGGGAACAAGGCGCAATGTGCGCGCCCAACGTAGCGGATGGGGTAGGTCCTCGGCATCACTCCGAGGTGCCCATGTCTGCCGTTGCCACCCCCGATGACGTTCTCACCTTCTGGTTCGGCCACGCCGACCCGACATCCGCCCCCACCGTGGACACGTCCCGCTGGTGGATGAGCACACCAGCGTTCGACGCCGACATTGCCGCTCGGTTCGGCGCCACCATGGAGGCCGCCCGGGACGGCACGCTCGGCCACTGGCTCGAGGCCCCCACCACCGCTCTGGCCCTCGTGATCGTGTGTGACCAATTCCCTCGAAACGTGCACCGAGGCACCTCGGACGCCTTCGCATGGGACGCCCGCGCACGCGACATCGCCCGCCACATCGAGTCGAAGGGCTGGGCCGACGCCTGGGACATCTCGGCGGCATCGTTTGCCCTCATGCCCTTCGAGCACAGCGAAGACCGCACCGACCAGGCGCACTCGGTGGCGGCCTTCCAGCGGCTGGCCGACCGTCAGCCAGAGGCCAAGCGAGCGTCCGCCCAGAACCTGGTCGGGTACGCCATCAAGCACAAGGCCATCATCGACCGCTTCGGGCGCTTTCCCCACCGAAACGACGCCATGGGACGCGAGACCACGGCCGAAGAGTCCGCCTGGCTGAACGGTGGCGGGGACCGCTTCGGTCAGTAGGGTCAGGTGTCTTCGTTGCGACGCCGACCCGCACCAGTCCACACAAGCAGCGCGAAGAATGCGGCAGACTGGCTGACGAATGCGCAGCCGCCCTTTTCGCCTGCGAGCTCGGCCGGCCCCAGCCCGCGGTAGCCGTCCGACCAGCCGGAGTCGTCGGCGCTGCCGGTGTCTCCGCCGGAGGTGTCTTCGCCTTCGCCTTCGCCCTCACCTTCCCCTTCCCCTTCGCCCTCGGCTCCGGTGTCGGCGGTGTCGCCCGTGTCGGCAAAGGCGGACGTGGCAGCGCTGGCGAGGGAAAGGGCAACCACGCCTGCGAGCAGAGCGTGGGTCCAGCGGGGCGCGTTCATCGGAGACCTCCAAGCCCACCGACCCTATCCGGCTCGGTGCGCGGCATCACGTCGCGGATTCGGTCGAGTGGCCCCGCCGGCGAAGTCCGACTCCCAAGACGGCCATCCACACGAGCACTCCGCCGCCGGCAGGAACAACTGCGCAGCCGCCCTTGTCCCACGTGGCGCCGCCGTCCACATCGGTGGAATCGCCGCCGGCTGTGTCGGTCGCACCGCCTTCTCCGTCATCGCCGCCGCCGCCGTCGCCTTCCCCTCCCCCGTCGTCGGAGCCCCCATCGTCGGAGCCGCCGTCGTCCGTCCCTCCATCGTCGGAGCCACCATCATCCCCACCGTCGTCGCCGGAGGTGGGGTCGGCCAGGACCAGCTCGAGCCAGCCCAGGGTGTCGGCTTCGATGTACCGCTCGCCCACCGCGCGCATCCAGCCGTCTTCGGTGGGGTCGGCGTCTCCGGCGTCGATGAGGAGCTGCCCGGTGATGGGGCTCGCGTAGAGGAGGTCGAGGTGGCTGAGGTTGCGGGTGGTGGCTTCGACGACCGTGGCGCCGCGCCCCGTGAGGGCCCGTTCATGGAGCGCGCTGTCGAGGAACACGAGACCATCGCTGGGGCCGCTGATCTCACCCATCACCAGCTTGCCCTGCACGAGGCCGCGCACCTCGTCTTCGGCGATGCCGTAGTCGACCCAGGTGTTGCCCACGAAGTCGGCCACCAGGTCGGCCCAGGTGTCGAGGCCAGCGGTGGCCATGTCGACGTACGCCTCTCCGTAGAGGTTGGCCACGTAGTCTTCGGCACCATTGGGCATCAGTGTGTTGGTGCCCGCGAGCAGGAACAGCTCGATGTCGGGGTGCACCCCGGCGGACTCGAGGGTGTCGAGAACACCGTCGCCAGCGGCAATGGCATCGTCGATGCCGCTGCTGTAGCTGTAGTAGCCGAAGCCGCCTTCATAGGTTGTGTACCAGTCCTGCTGCAGCGAGTACGCACCCAACCACGGAGACGCACCCGGCAAGGAGTAGGTGTCGTCCCAACGCCGGAGGAGCTGGCGCTGCCCCGGGAAGAGGTCGCCGTCGGTGGCAAAGTGATCCTGCGCAGAGAGGTCGACCGTAAAGGCGGGCGCTGCGGTGGTGTAGGGGTAGTACACCTCCCAGCTTGTGGGCGAGATGGCGGCGTCGGCGTCCAGGCCGGCGTAGTTGCCGCTCGACCAGCGATAGATGGTGTCCACGCCACCCAACGGAACGGCGATGAACACTGCCCGGCGCACATCTTCACGGTACTCGGTGCCCACGCTGTCGTAGTCGGACCGGCCCCAGCTTGTGTCGGAGAGGTTGGACATGTAGATGGCCGACGCAATGCCCCCCTTCGAGTGGCTCACCACATCGACCTGTGCTGCACCCGTGAGCACCTTGATGCGGGCGATGGCGTTGGCCACCTGCTCGGCCTGCTGGAAGACGTCGCCGTGCGGGTGGGCGAAGGTAAGGGCGAACACCGGCCTCAGGCCATTGTTCATGCGCGTGGCCATGGTGATGAAGCCACGGCTTGCGTTGTCACCGGCGCCCGGCACAAACAGGACCGGGGTGCCCGAGCTGAGCGAAAACGCCGGCCCCACATGCAGCAACGACGCATCGCTTCCCGGTGTGGGGGAACCGAAGCACTCGGCGATCCAAGGCGCATAGGCCGCGTTGTCTGGCCAAGACAAGCCGGCGTTGAAGTCTTCGTTGGTGAAGAGGACGCGGTCGGGGTCTTCGAGGCGCTCGATGGCGCTCCAGAGCTGGACGTCTTCGTCGATGGTGTAGACCTCGCGCTCGTAGAACCGTTCCGCCGGTGTGTTGGGGTCGAAGCCCGAGGTGGCGAGCGCTGGTTGGGAGAGCGCGGCGAGTAGAAGCATCGTAGACATGGTCGCTCCGAGAGCGGCGGGGGGCCAGGCGCAGTGTAGGGGCGCGGACGGGACTATCGGGCCAGGAATTTCCGGACGGCGGTGTTGAAGCCGACCGGGTCGTCGTGGTGGACGGTGTGTCCGGCGCCGTCGAGCATCACGAGCTCGCAGTCTGGGATGAGGCGCGCTCCCTTCTCGGCGACGGACCGCGTGCGACCGCCCGTGAACACGCCGTTGGGAATCATGCGGTCGTCGGTGCCGAAGACGAGGAGAGTGGGCACCGAGAGCGCGCCCAGGCGGTGGGCCACCGGGTAGTCGAGCATGCCCGCCACCGACCGCGACACAGCCACGCTGGTGCCTTTGAACTCGGGCGTGGTGGCCATGCGGACCCGCTCTTCGAGGAGTCGCTCGACCCCTTCGTCGGCCCGGTTGAACACGAGGGTGGAGAAGGTGGCACGGAGCTCTTCTTCACGGGCGTGGGTGGCGCGTTCTTCGTGCCAGTAGTTCTTCATCCAGTCGGCGGCGCCGCGGTCGAAGGTCTCGATTCCGGCCGGGGCAGCCAACACAAGGCGGTCGACCCGCTCGGGGTGTTCGAGGGCGAGCGTCATGGAGATCTGGCCCCCCATAGAGTGCCCGACCAACACAAACTCTTCAACACCCAACGAATCCAACCAACGAACCACCACATCCGCATACCAGGGCGGTGTATAGGGTGCGTCGGGTCGGTCGCTGGCGCCATATCCGGGCAGGTCGAGGGCCAACACACGCCGGTCCTGCGCCAACACAGGCACCTGGTACTCCCAGAAGCCCATATAGGACGACAGGCCGTGGACCAACACAATCGGAGGTTGGTCTGCACCGGGGCCCGACTCGGCACCGGCCCAGGTGTCCATCATCGCGATGTCGACGGTGGTGTCGCCGTCCAAGGGAACGGCCACACGGGTCATGGGCACGGGGGTGTACAGCGCCTCGGGCGTGATGGGCGGCATTTCGCTGTACTTCGGCATGCACGCGGCGGCTGCGGCGAGCCAGGCCAGGCGGGCGGGATGCATCGGCATGGGAGGTCCGGGTACGCGAGGGACTAGAAGAAGAGGTTGTTCATGGACAGCACGATGGTCCATGGGTCGTTGGGCAGCGGCTTGTCGTCGAGTCCGCGCACTTCGCTGCCCACCACACGGGCCGCAGCGAGGGAGAGGTCGGTGAACAGCCAGGGGTGCGCCGTGACCGTGCCGTTGACTTCGGTGCCCATCTTGCTGCCGTTGCCGTCGAGGGCGTGGCCACCGCCAAAGCGTGCGTCGAGCTTGCCCGGGATGAGGTCGGCCGACATGGAGCCGGTGAGCGCACGGAGGCCTTCCCCGCGATTCGACACATCCCCCACGATGGCGGTCATGCGGTTGACCGACATGGGGTCGGGGAAGAGGAGGTAGCAGCCGTGGGTGGCGTAGATGGCCCCCACCACGCCATATTGGTTGGCGGTGATGACGCCGGTGTAGGCGTCGCGGCCGTTGCCATCGCGAGAAGATGCCACCCAACCCAAGCGGAACACGCTCTTGGGGCCGGGCATGTAGCGCACCCGCAGCTCCCCTTCGGTAAACCAACCTTGGACCGGCACATCCACCTGGTCTTTCACGTAGATCTTGCCGGCATTGAGACCGGCCAGGGCGGTGACACCCAGCGGCCCGCGGTCGAGGCGGTGGTTGTAGCCCACATCCCCGACAAGCCAGCCGAAGTCACCGTCCACCCACGGGTTGATGTCCATGTCGCCGACCCGGAAGTCGAGGCGCGGTCCGCCCTGAAGCTCGGACAATGCCGAGGTGGGGCCGGAGCCGATGGTGCCGGCGGTGCCGTGCGTGCGGTCCTGAAGAGCCCATGCATGCACACCCAGCCAGAGTGCATACTCGGGCTGCACCGCAGCGGAGAGCATCACCAGGGTGGCGTCGTCGATGCGCGCCGAGCCCTGCTCGAGCAGAGTGTAGAGGCCCGCCTTGTAGCGAAAGCGGTCGCCCCACCGATTGTGCACCCGCCCATAGGCTGTGACACCCGCGGCTTCGGTGCCGAAGAACGACGTGCCCACCCCCGAGCGGAAGAGGTCGTCGGGACGGGCGGTGGCCGGGTTGTAGACAGACCCACCCACAAACTGGAGGCCAGACACCACCTCGAGGTCGTGGCCCCCACCGAAGCGCTTCTTGTAGGTGGCGTGCAGGCGACGTGTCTGCAGGTTGACCATGTCGGCGCCGATGCCACCGCCAGTGTTGCCGCCCACATTGTAGCTGCGGTCACCCCAGTTGAAGTCGACCTCGAAGCCGGCGGTGAACGCGAGCTCCCCATCGTAGACGGGCGGCGCGTACGTGAAGAACGCCGACATCCGCTGCTCGACCACCCCCGACACACCTTGGTCTTCGTCGGGCTCGCCGTCTTCGTCGAGGTCGAGCTTGCCGTCTTCGGGCAGGACGGTGGTGAGGTTGGTCCCGCCGATGATGCCGATGATCTGGCCGTCGAGGATGGGGTTGGTGGGCACCACGTTGGAGGTGATGGCCCGAGTCTGCATCAACCCGAGGAAGGTGAAGCCCGACCCGGCTGCGGGAGAGGTGGGCCGCACCGAGTCGATGCCACCCGCCCGGGCCTCGGCCTCGCGGACTTCGGGCGGAGGGGCTGCCCACGCAATGGAAGACGACGCCCCGAGGAGCGCGCCCAATGCGCAGAGACGGACAACAGTTGGGCCCATGGCGGCCTCCCCTGGGAAGAGACGCGGGGTGACCTACTGCTTCTGGTAGACCTGCGTGAGGTCGCCAGTGGCCACACCGCCACCTTGGCTGGAGCCGAAGCCGGTCTCGGGCGTGGGCGGCGTGAAGCCTTGGTCGGGGCTGGTCTGGACGATTTCGTAGGTGAGCGTGCTGCCCGAGACCTGCCAGATGCCTTCGGAGGTGATGGCCGGGGAGTCCTGGTTGACCACGATGGTGTGGGGCGTGGTGCTCACATCGACGGTGTAGGTGCCCGTGATGGCGATGGGCGTGCCGCCGTAGACGACGTCCACCTGGTAGGCGCCGCCGGACTCGAAGTTGGCGGTGACCTTGGTGATGTCGTTGTCGGCGAAGAACGGTGCGAGGTCGGCGCCTTCGGAGAGCCACTCGCCCACGATGGCTTCGGGGTCGGCATCGGTGTCGGCATCGGTGTCGGCATCCGTGTCGGCGTCGGTGTCGGCATCCGTGTCGGCGTCGGCTTCTTCGCTGCCGGTGGTACCCGAGGCGCCGGTCTCCTTGACGTCGTCGGGGACACAGCCGAGTCCCACGGAGACAGTGAGCCAGAGGGCAGCGTGCTGGGTGATTCTGGAAAGCGTGCGCATGGGTGCTCCTCACATCGGGGCCCGCAGTGCGGGTGGGGTTCGATGGACCGGTCGAAGGGGGATTAGAGGGGACGGCGTCCGAGAGCAGGCTTGTCGAGCTTGCCGGAGCCGGTCCGCGGGAGGCCGCCCGAGGCGGCGAAGTCGAAGTGCTTGGGAATCTTGAAGCGGGCGAGACGGGCCTGGAGGTCGGTCTTCAGCGACACGGCATCGAGGGTGGCGCCCGGGTGCAGCTCCACGAAGGCGCGTCCCACCTCACCCCAGCGGGCATCGGGAACACCAACCACTGCGGCCAGTGCCACGGACGGATGCTGTTGAATCGCCGACTCGACCTCGGCCGGGTACACGTTTTCGCCGCCCGAGATGTACATCTCTTTGAGGCGACCGCGCACATAGAAGAAGCCATCGGTGTCGCGCGAGAGCACGTCGCCCGTCGAGAACCAGCCGTGCTGGATGCTCTTGGCAGTGGCCTCGGGGTTGTTCCAGTAGCCGGCGCACACCACCGGACCCGACAGCAGCAGCTCTCCTGCTTCACCGGGGTCGCACTCGGAGCCGTCGGGCCGAACCAGCTTCATGCCGATGAAGCCGATGGGCAGGCCCACGCATGAACCGGCGGGCCCCTCGGTGGGGTCGCCCGTGCCCCGCATCTTCTCGAGCGCGCGGTCGGCCGGCATGGAGAAGCAGTTGGGCCCTACCTCGGTCATGCCGAAGCCCTGGCGGAGCGGGATGTGGCGGGCGTGGTACCGCTCCATCAGAGGCAAGCCAAGCGGCGCCCCCCCACACAATGCATCGCGCACACAGGAAAGGTCGGCCGTCTCAAAGGCGGGGTGGTCGGCCAACATCTGGTAGATGGTGGGCACGCCCATGAGATGGGTGACGCGTTCGTCCACAACGAGGTCGAGCGACTCGCCGGGGTCGAGCCGAGGTGTGAGAACCACCCGGCCGCCTCGGAAGAACAGGGGTGTCGAGAGGCAGTTCAGGCCACCGGTGTGGAACAGCGGCGTGAAGGTGAGCGTGGCGCAGTCGGTGTCGAGGTCGCAGGCCATCACGGTGTTGATGGCGTTCCAGTGCAGCTGGCCATGCGTGAGGAGCGCGCCCTTGGGCCGGCCCGTGCTGCCCGAGGTGTACATGATGACCCAGGGGTCGTCGAGCTGGCTGCCGGGGGTGGGGCCCAAGGTGGCGGGGTCGGCGTCGGGGCCGGCGTCGAGTGAATAGACGGGGCGCCCGAGGTCGGCGGACAGGTGCGTGTCGTCAGCGAAGACAACCTTGGCGCCGCTATTTTCAAGCTGCCAACGCAGCTCTTCGGGGCTCAGCCGCCAATTCATCGGGAAGAACACTGCGCCAAGCTCGGCACAAGCGAAGAGCAACGCGAAGGTCTCGCCCCGATTGAGCGCGAGCAGGGCCACCCGGTCGCCCACCCCCACGCCCTCGGCCTGGAGGCGGGCGGCCCACGCGAGGCTGTCGTGGTGGAGGGCGGCGTAGGTCCAGCGACGGCCGGTGCCCACATCGTAGAGCGCCTCGGCGTCAGGGCGGAAGCGGGCGTGGATGGCGAGCCAGTTGGACGTGGCGTGCTGCATGGAGGGGGTCATCGCGCATCCGTGGGGGCGGCCTCGGGCAGGCGGGCGCGGAACCAGCCGTCGAGCAGCGGATAGAAGACACGAGGCCCGAAAGAGCCGACGACCACGCCGATGTGACCGGTCCGGAGCACGTGGGACGTGATGTCGTCGCTCCCCGTGGCCTCGGCAAGAGGCATGACCGAGGCCGGCGGTGCGATGAAGTCGCGCTCGGCTGCGGTCACGAGTAGGGGGCAGGTGATGGCCGAGAGGTCGATGCGCTCGCCGGCGAGGGTCCAGGTGCCCCTGAGCAGGGCGTCTTCCTGGTAGGTGCGGCGGATGAACTCGCGGGCGAACGGCGCGGGCAGGGGCACGTTTTCTTCGAGCCAGCGCTCGCGGGCCATGGTGCGGGCCAGGCGGATGGGGTCGGCGGCGGCTTGTTCGATGGCGCCGTACTTGGTGACGGAGCCCATGGGGTCGAGCATCTTGAAGCCGACCTGCATGATCTCCACCGGCACGAGCCCTTCACCGGGCATGGCTTCGTCGACGTCGAAGCTGGCGGGGTCGGTGAACGCGCGGAAGCGGCCGCCCTCGGCAAACAGGACCGGGGCGTTGAAGACCGCGAGGCCCCGCACCCGCCGGGGACGGAGGGCGGCGTAGATGGCCGCGATGGTGCCGCCCTGGCAGTACCCGAGCAGGAAGGCATCGGGCGCGCCGGCGTGTCGGCAGGCCCGGTCGACGGCGCGGTGAAGGAGGTCGAGGATGACGTCAGCGACGGTGGTGTCGCCGTCTTCCGGTCCGAACACGCCCCAGTCGACCAGGTAGACCGGGTGCCCCTTGTCGGCCAGCCCTGCCACCAGCGAGCGGTCGGGCTCGAGGTCGACGATGGCCGCCCGGTTGATGAGGCTGGGGATGACGATGACGGGCACGCCCGTGGCGGTGTCGGGGTTGGGGGCGTAGAACCGCACGACCAGCTTGTTCTGCTGGTGGATGACGGTGTGGGGGGTGCGGCCGACGGGCGGGCGCGGCACGGTGGCGTGGATGAGCATGCCCCGGCGGATGCGGTCGACGTCTTCGAAGCCACCCACTCCCTTCACGAGGGCGGACCAGCCGGAGAGGGGGTCGGGGGGGAGGTGGGTCATGGCCGGGCTCCGGCGAGGTGGCGGGCCACCACAGCGTGCGAGAGGGCGAGCTGGTGGAGCGGAGGGCGTGCGCCGGCCACGACGACCGACCGAGCGGGCCCGGCCCAGCGACGGAGGACGGGAAGGCAGGCAGCCGGGGAGCGCACGGGGTCGTCTCCGCCTGCAAGAACCAGGAGCGGACGCCGGACGGCATTGAGCGCGGGCAGTGGCTGGGAGAGGTCGGACAGCAACGCACCCGACACCGCACCGGTGGGGACGGCCAGGCCATCGTCGACCGCGCGGGACAACAGGTCGGCCCACCGACGCGGTCCGCCCAGGAGGGTTCCCACCGCCGCGACATTGGCCCGCGAGACCACATGCCCGACCAGACGCGCATCCGAGAACACCGCAGCTTGCCGACGGGACACGGGTGCGCGGCGAGGGTCCGCCACAGCGCTCACGAGCACGACCGCCCCCCACGGCAGCGTGCCATCGTGCTCAGAGAGCGCCATGACGGTGAGCGTGCCACCCGCTCCGAGGCCCACCAGATGGAGCGGGCCTTCCGGTCCGAGCGCCGCATCCCGGGCAATGCGCCGAAACGCGCGCGGCAAGACGGTGTGCGCCAGATGGTGCGCACCCACACCGGCACGCTCCGGCCCCATCGCCGACCACACCAACACATAGGCCGAACGCCCATCCGCTCGGACCGCATCGGTGAACGGCGCGAGGGCATCGAGCCGAGCGGCCGACGTGCCCGGCGCTGTGACCACCACCACGGCACCACCACAGGCGGGGGGCCCGACACGGCGGACCTCCACTCCCGACTCTGCATGTACGCGTGGGGCGCTCATCGAAGCCCTCCTCAGGTGGCGTCGGCTTCGGGCTGGGCTTCAGCCTTCTTGGTGGTGCGCCGGGAGGTGGACCGACGGCGTGGCTTGGGCTTGGGTGCGGCTTCGAGGGCATCGAGCCGGGCCTGCAGAGCATCGAGCCGCGTGCGCTGTTCGATGCGGGCCTCGGCGGCTTCGATGCGGGCCTGGACCAGCTCGGCCTCGATGCGGGCAGCCCGTGCATCCCGCTCGGCCAGGCTGTCCTTGAGCTCGAGGATGCGGTCATCCATGTCGAGCATGCGGCGCTCGAGCAGGTTGGCGATGCGCGCGAGGCGGGTGATGTCGCCCTTGGACGGCAGGTGCATGCGCGACAGGTTGTCGTCCATCTGCTGTTCGTACTGGGCCCGCAGGCCTGCGAGTCCGCCCATGCTCTTGCTGGCGCCGTCCAGGAAGGCCGGCGACTCGACCACCTGGTCCCACCACCCCGAGACGCTCTCCTCCCACTGCCGGTACAGCTCGGCCGACATCTTGGAGAAGGCTTCGAGGTCGGGCATGCCGTCGGCGGCGCCAGGGGTTCCGTTCGTGGACATGGGGGACTCCAGGGGGACGGGGGCTCAGGCCTGTGCGGCGGGCTTCCACATGTCGACGGCGGACTTCTGGGCGTCGAGCACCATGCCGAGACCGTCGCGCATGGCCTTGGCCTGCAGCTCGGAGAATGCGGCGGCCTGCTTCTGGCTGGCTTCGGTGATGGCCATGAGCTGGTCGAGCTGGGCGGTGGCCATCTTGCGCTGGAGCTCGAGCACCTTCACGCCCTGTTCGTAGCTGGACGACCGCACGGCCTCGGCGTCGAAGCCGGCCTGGAAGAAGTCGGCGAAGGGGTTGGGGGTGTCGGTTCCGAATGCGTTGAACATCGATGTCTCCAAGGGGGCACGGTCGGGGACGTCGGGTCCCGGGGATGTGGGCGGACACGGTCGTCCCGCCCGACGCCGAGACTGTAGCAACGATGCTGCAGTGCGACAAGCGATATTTTGCGATGCAGCAAAGCCGGACGTCGGTCGCCCGAACACGTCACGAAACCACCCTCCTGGTGGTCACTTACACACACCATCCACAGGACCGAGCCGCGTGCCGTCAGCCCGCTGGATGCTGCAGTCGCGAAGAGCTATCGACCGGTGCAGGATGCGCGGCGGTCGGCCACCACCTCATCCAGACGGGCATCCGGCGCTGCGGGCACCCACTCCACGATGGAGGCGCTCCACCGCCCGTCTTCGGGAACCGGGACAGTGCAGACGTCGAGCCGTGCATCCGAGAGGCGGGGGGCCAGCTCGCGGCCGTACATCTCGGTGGCAGCGGCCACGCAGCGGTCGGAATGGGGCGCGGAAAGGGCGTCACAGTGGCCCAGGTCGACAAATCCGCCGCGTCCTTCAAAGCCGTTCTGGAAGAACTTGGTCCAGAAGCGGGCGTCGAAGTCGGACTTCTCGGACAGCAGCGGCGACCACTTGGCGTGGACGGCCTCGGCAGCCGGCAAGGCACTCGCGAAGGACTCGGGGCCCTTTCGGTGGATGAGCCCATGGACCTCGGACTGCCACAAGTGCTGCGCGCAGTCGTCCTTGAAGGCACCCGCTTCCATGCACAGCGTGGCCGATGCCTCCAGCTTGCGGTTCCGGCGGGCTGCTTCGGCCGCCACAAACCAGCACTCGTCGCGCCAGGTGCCTTCGGGAACCTGCTCACACCATCGCGCGGGCTGGCCCTCTCGACGACGGGCCTCGACCATCACAACGTAGAGCGCACAATCACCGGCCAGGGTGGGGTCGTGGATGGCCTGGCAGGCCTCGAGCCCTGGTCCGGGAGCCACCTGGCGGTCGGACACCACCGCCAGGTAGGCAGACCGCGCATCCGATCGACTCGGAGGCGGGGTCTGGCACGCCGCAGCAGCCAAGCCAACCGCGACGCGCCAAGGAGAGCTCACACCCATCCTCGGATGCGCTGCTCTTCGGACCGGTAGAGGTGGATGGAGTCGCGGAGCACCTGGTTGGCGATGTCGCGGCCGTTGAAGTCTTCCACCTCGACCACCTTCTTCTCGAGGGCCTTGTAGTCCTCGAAGAAACGGCTGATCTCGCGCATGACGTGCTTGGGCACCTGGGCAAGATCCGTGTAGTCGGAGAAGGCGGGGTCGTGGATGTGGACGGCGATGAGCTTGTCGTCTTTCTTGCCGCCATCGAGCATGTGCATCACGCCGATGGCGCGGGCTTCCATGATGGTGAGCGGCACCACGGGCTGGTTGCCGAGGACGAGAACATCGAGGGGGTCGCCGTCGTCGCAGTAGGTGCGCGGAACGAAGCCGTAGTTCGCAGGGTAGATGACCGAGCTGTACAGGATGCGGTCAACGCGCAGCAGACCCGAGGGCTTGTCGAGCTCGTACTTCACCTTCGAGCCCTTCGGGATCTCGATGACGACGTTGAAGCGCTCGTGCGCCTGCTCGGGGTTGATGGGTAGGTCGTGCCAAGGATGGGCCATGGGATCCTCCGGGGGACGGGGCCCTAACGCTCCGGTGGCTGTGCGACCTACTTGGAGAATTCGACCTCGATGTTGCGCAGGCGCCCGGCGTCGACCCGGGTGTCGGTGCGGTAGGTGCGGCCACGACCGTGCGGCACCACCTTGATGTCGTAGTGGCCGGGCCGGAGGGTCAGGGGCGCAGCGAAGGGGGTCTTGCCCACCCGCTTGCCGTTGATGTACACCGACGCCGGGATGTCGGTGCGGATGCTGAGGCGGCCCATGTCGAGGTCGTCGCGGCGCTTGTTCCGCTTTTCTTCTTCGGCCTTCCGGGCGGCTTCGAGCTCGGCTTCGGTGGGCTCGGTGTGTTCGGGGGCGGGCGCGGCGTCGGCCACCACGGGTTCGGGGGGCAGATCGGTTCCAGCCGGTGGAGGATCTTCGGGGACCGCAGGGGGTGGCGGGGTGGTCTGAGGGTCGGTGCCCTTGTTGTGGACGAGCATGTCGGGGCTTTCCTCGACCGCCTCGATCTTGGCCGGTGGGTCGAGCGTGACGACGGCTTCTTCGGGGAAGAGGGTGCTCCGCCACTGCCAGACCGCGCCGACTGTGATGAGGAGCGTGACCGCGACGATGAGGAGCAACCGGCCCGTGCCCCCTTCCGGCTCGACCGGAACCGGACCGGTCTGGGCTTCGACCCGGCCACCGCGTCCGCCTGCTCCGGGCACCCGAGAGCGAAGCTCGCTGGGTTCGTCGAGCGCTCCAGGAGGCGCCTGCTGAACCCCGTCGAGGGTCTTCAACACCACAGCCTTGGGCTCGAGGGTGGGGCGCTGGTTGAGCTCGGCTTGCAGGACCGACGCCATCGGCTGGATGGGCGGAAGGGCCGGTCCTTCGTCGGAGTCGATGGACGGGGGACGACCGGACTCTTCGGTGGGGCCATCCCAGCCCGCTTCGGTGCCCCACGGCTGGCTGCCAGGGTCGACAGCGCCCCCTTCGGAGCGGGCGAAGTCGGCGCGCTCACCGGGGTCTTCGGCTCGCCAGACCGGTGCGGGCGCCACGCCGAAGCGCGACTGTTCTCGCTCGGCCACTTCCTTGGAGGCGAGCACCGCGAGGCGGTTCCAGGTGCCGGTGTCGGCTTCGTCTTCGTCTTCGGGGTCGTCGCCGAACGCATCCTGGTAGTCGGCCTCGGCGTACGAGTCGTCGCCGTAGGACAGGGGCTCGTGGACCGGCAGCTCGCCGCCCTCTTCATCGCCGGCTTCGAGTTCTTCGTCGTCGTCTTCGAGCGACCACACGGGACGACGGGCCGGCTCGGCGTCGGAGCCGAAGTCGAGCAGAGGCGCATCCCAGGCCTTGTCGGCGCTTTGCCCATGACCCGCATCCGACCGGGGGCGGACATCGGGCAACGCATCGAGCCAGGAGGGACGCTCGGGCTTTGGAGCCGGTTGCTTCTGGACCGTCTGCAGGCCCGGCCAGGCGCGGTCGGTGTCGAGGGAGTCTTCGCGCTCGGGGGTCAGCAGGCGCATCCCGGGCGAGTTGGCGGGCGCCCGAAGCGGTGCGGGAGAGTCGTCCTCGAACTCGTCGAAGTCATCGTCGTCTTCTTCTTCTTCGTAGTCTGCTGCCGCGATGGGCAGCGACGTCGAGTCGAGCACACCAGCCATCGAGTCGTCGTCGTCGTACTCGAATTCGGACTCCGAGCCGTCGTCGATGGGACCGTGGGAGCCGGCCGGGATGGCCGTGCGCCCCACAAAGATGCGGACGGGCTGGGAGGGTTCCTCGTCGTCGTCGCCAGCGGGGATGCCGTCGTCGGTGAACTCGAGGAGCCCGTCGTCGCCGGGTTCGTCGTCGGTGCCGTAGCCTTCGTCGTAGATGCGCCCCTCACCGGAGCGGCCCAGGCGCGTCAGCAGGTCTGCTTCGGCCTCGAGCTCGTCCAGGAACCGCATCTCCCCGCCCGTTCGGCGGGACTTGTCGTCTCCGCGACCCATCAGCGCACCACCTCACCCACGAGTGTATCCACGTCTTCCGGTGCCATGCCCGACAGGCGCGTGGGCGGCCCATCCAGAGTGACCGCCACATCCAGCCACACCACCGACACCTCCACCCGGAGCTGGTGCAACGGCACCGCCTGAACCCGTGTGCGGTCCATCGCGCGGACCAGCGCAGCCTTGAGGTCGTCGCGAGAGCAGCCCCGACCGGGCGTGACCCGCAGGCCAAGCAGGCCGTGGGCGGTGACCACTTCGGGACCGGGACCACCCCCATGCAGGCGCTTCATCGCATTGGAGCAGGCCTCTACCGCGGCTTCCCACAAGGCAAGCGGCGGACCATCGCCGGAGACCGGAGCGGGAACGGGAAGCCACACATCGGCCGACCAATTCCGTTCGTCGTCGGCGGTGACCGACACCACCCACGCCACCGCCAGCCGACGACGGCCGTTGTGCGCCTTCAGCAGGGCCATGTCTTGCGACAGCGCACCCCAGATATTGGCCCGGAGCTTGCGCCGCGCCACGCTGTCGAGGGAGTCGCGCCTGGCCTGCAACACCGCCTGGTTGGCCGAGGCCCGGGCCAGCCGGGCATCGAGCTCGAACACCTTCCGGGCGGCGTCGAGGGTGGATTGCTTCGAGGCATCGTAGGCAGACTCGAGCGCCCCCCGCTGCACGGACACGCCGTTGGAGACGTTGCGAATGCTGTCGAGGAGTCCGACCGGCCCACCTCGCGATGCACCGGGCCCCACTCGACGACCGCCGAGGTTGCCGCCCGAGACCACCGCCTGTTTCTGCGCCATGGGAACCTCTCGTCGGAACGCGCCACCGACGATAGCCAGCGTATCGCGTGCGACCCGATGGCACGGTAACGGTTCGAGCCCCCCCGGACTTCCGGTGCCGCCACCCCGGTCATCCACCCCCCGCAGGAGCCGTCCATGTCCGCTGCCGAGGTCGACCGGGACACAGGCGAACAGCCCCCCGAAGACAACGCAGACACGGGGTCCGACGACTGGGTGGTGCGCGCATCCGGGCTGAGCAAGCGCTTCGACATCTACCTCAACGACCGCAGCCGCCTGTACGAGTTCTTCGGCAACCGCACGCACCACACCGAACACTGGGCGCTGCGCGATGTGTCGTTCGAGGTGAAGCGCGGCCGCAGCTTCGGGATCATCGGGCCCAACGGCGCCGGCAAGTCCACCCTCCTCAAGATCATCGGCGGCATCACGCGTCCCACCGAAGGCATGCTCGAGCTGCGGGCCACCCTCAGCACCCTGCTCGACCTCGGCCTCGGCTTCCACCAGGACTTCACCGGGCGGCAGAACATCCGGCTCAACTGCTCCCTGCTGGGCATGTCCGACGACCAGATCGACGCCCGCATCCCCGACATCATCCGCTTTGCCGAGCTGGGCGACTTCATCGACCTGCCCGTGCGCACCTACAGCGCGGGCATGAACCTGCGCCTGGGCTTCGCCATCGCCGCGCACGCCGACTCCGACATCTTCCTGGTCGACGAGGTGCTGGCGGTGGGCGACCAATACTTCCAGCGGCGCTGCATCCGGAAGATCGAAGAGTTCTTGGAGAAGGGACGCACCATCATCCTGGTGTCACACGACCTCCACGCGGTCCGCAGCTTGTGCGACGAAGCGCTGTGGCTCGACCGTGGCCAGGTTCGGGCGCTCGGTCCGGCCCGCACGGTGGTCGACCGCTACCTCGACATCGAACGGGAACGCGCATCTGGCGGCCGCGCACGGGTGGTCCGCCCCTTCGTCCCCAACCCCACCCCGCGCGAGGTCCTCCCCGAGGTCACGCGCATGCACACCACCTTCGACGACCCCGAGCTGGCCCGTGCGGTCCGCCAGGGCTGTGAGCTCCCCGACGCCGCAGAGATGTGGGCCGAGCAGGTGGAGACCGAAGCCTACGACATCACCGACGGCGACACCCCCATCGTGCAGGGAAGCGGCGAGGTTCGGGTGGTGGCCGTGCGCATCCTCGACGGTCGGGGACGGCCCAGGGAGCGGTTCCGGACAGGCGAAGACCTCGTGGTGGCGGTCACCTTCCGCACCACCGAAGTGGTGGAGCGGCCCATCTTCGGCGTGGCCATCTTCCGCGCCGACGGCGTCTACATCCACGGCCCCAACACCCGATACGACGGTGTTCTCGACGAAAACTACCACGGCATCTACACCTTCTGGATCGCCTGGAAGTCGCTCCCGCTTCTCCGCGGCCGCTACCGCCTGTCTGTGGCGGTGTTCGACAAGAACCACCTCAAGCCGCACGTGTGGCACAACCAGCTCCACGACTTCGAGGTGGTGAGCGACCTCGAAGACCACGGCACGGTGCTCCTCGACCACGGCTGGGGCCTCATCACCCACGTCGAAGGCGCCGGCGCTTCCCGAGAAGATTGATTCACAAACTTGCATAATCTTCCAAACATGTGAATATGCTCGGCCCCCAAGAGACGATGGCCGGAGCCTCCCATGTCGTGTGCCGCCGAAGACCTCCCCGCAGCGGTCTCCCCCTCCTCCTCGCGCGAAGCCCACCTCGCTGCCGCCACCGGCCGCGACATCGCCGACATCCACGCCCTCCTGGCCCGCGGCGTGGCATCCGGAGCCTTCCTTCCGCGCACGCCCCACCAGCTGGCCCGCCGCCTCCGCGACTTCACCGTCCTCCGCTCGGAGGATGCGCTCGAGGGGGTGGGGAGCCTGTCGATGCTCACGCCCACCACGGCCGAGCTGGGTGTCCTCACCGCAGCGTCCCCTGCCCTCGAAGCCCGCTTGCTGGACAAGCTGCTGGCCGATGCCGTCGACCTGGGCGCCACCCGCGTGCTCGTGCTCACGAACCATGCGGCGCCCTACACCAAGCGGGGCTTCACCCCCACCACCACCGGGGCATTTCCCGAAAAGCACGACTACCAGTGCCTTCGGTGTGCCAAGCGCCCCAGCTGCCGCCAGCAAGCCCTCGTGTGGGACGGGGTGTCATAGCGACAAGGTGATGTCGTGGAGCGCGGCGCCGTCGTCGCCGATGTGGGTGACGCGGACCGTGCCGGCCACCGGGTCGCACTCGAAGCGACACCAGTTCCAGGCCGAGCTCATCCAGATGTACTGGGGGTCGCCGGTGAAGAGGTCGGCGGCGATGTTGGCGAAGCTGCCCGCCGGGCCGGTGAACACTTCGACCAGGTTCTCGCCAGCACCACCGGCGGGGTCGACGTAGCCCACCTGTCCGTAGTGGACGTCGCCAGTGACGATGAGCACGCCCTCCACTTCGGCGAGTGCGGCCACCACTTCGGTGCGGGTGGTGGGGAAGCCGTCCCAGCGGTCTTCGGCGCCCAACGTGGAGAACATGACGGTGAGGTCGGTGATGGGCACGCTGTTCAGGATGATCTTGAACCGCGCGGTGCTGGTGCGGACGCCGTCGAGGAGCCAGGCCAGCTGTTCGTCGGAGAGGTACTTGCCGGTGGCGCGCTCGCGCTCGGCGCGGCCATCGAGGACGAAGACGTCGAGGGTGTCTCCCCACCGCAGCACGCGCCAGACACCCGTTCCACCCGGTCCTTCGTCGCGCGGCAGCGCTTCGTCGAAGCATGCGCGGGCGATGTTGTAGCGGTCGACCCCCACGCTGGCGAGGTCCCAGTTGTTGTCGACCTCGTGGTCGTCCCACGTGACCACCAGGCTGGTGGATGCCGCCACCCGGACCAGCCCTTCGGTGGCCAGCGCGGCGTCCCAGTGCGCACGGTAGTCGGCGACGTCTTCGCTGCCATCGGCGTAGACGGTGTCTCCGAGCATGCAGAAGAAGTCGAGCTGTTCGTCAGCGGCGTAGAACAAGGAGGGCCACGGCGCGTTTCCGCCAAAGCAGCTGGTGGAGCCGAAGACCACCTTGCGCACACCACCGGTGTCGAGGGCGGTGCGGAAGCGGGCCACCACCGACCGGGTGTCGCCGTCGAAGAACACCACGCTGTAGGCGGTGTCGGGGTTCAGGCCCTCGAGGCGCACCACCACGGCCATTCCGGAGGGGTCGGCGTCGACTGGAAGGGCGGCGGTCGTGAGGCCATCCCGGCGGTCGACCTCCACCCACGCACTCCCCTGTGCCTCGGCGAGCACCATCGTGACGGGGGCGGAGTGGGTGCGCAGGTGGACGCGCGCAGTGGTGGGGCTGGCATCGCCCACGTGCACGCCAAAGGGAAAGCGCACGGTGTCTTCTGTGCCGCCGGGGTTCCAGGGCGCGGGCTCCGGGGAGCGCTCGGGGGCGGTGTCGGGTGACGCCTCGGCCCCGCTGTCAGCGCCCTTGCCGCGGCATCCGAAGGGAACGAGACCGGCCGCTGCCCCGACCGAAAGTGCCTGACGACGGCTCCAGCCGCGGGCTCGAGTGCTGTCGCGCATGGGACCTCCTCGGTGGCTCGGTCCTATTCGCGTGGCGGTCAACCGACCATCCGGGGATGTCCGGCGGCCCGGGTCTAGCGGGCCAGGGATAGAGTGGAAGACACCCCCGAGGCCCCCATGCGAAGCCACCCGCTGTCTGCCCTGTTCATCGTCGTTGTCGCTGGTTGCACGGGCAAGGTCATCGAGCCGGCACCCACCGCCCGATACAACGCGATGGGGCAGCTCGATGCCTCGGGAGAGGTGTTCCACCTGGTGGGCGGAGCCGACAGCAGCGGGATGCTGCAAGACGCCTGGGCACTCGACATTCCCCATCGACAGTGGGTGCGCGTCGACGGCCCTTCCGTTCCCCTCTTGTCCGCTGCCGCCGCACGCGTCGACGACATCATCCACGTGTTCGGGGGCACCACCACAGGCCGCGTCGAGACCGATGGACTGGTGGGCTGGGAGACCCGCGGCGGCATCTGGGAGGACCTCGACGCCGGGGCGGACCGACCCACCGCCCGACGCGAAGCCACGCTCACAGCGCTGGGCGACGAGCAGGCTGTGCTCATCGGCGGAAACAACGACGACAGCGGCGATCCCGGGGCCACATTCGGCGACGTGTGGGGGCTGGACGTCCGCGGCCCCACCTGGACAGAAGTCCCCACCACAGACGGCCCCGCCGGCCTCCAACGGCACGCCACAGCCTTCGATGGCGCACGGGTCTGGGTCCACGGCGGCATCGACGCCAGCGGCATCCTCACGGCCAGCTTGTGGTCGCTCGACGTCGCCACCTGGATCTGGACCGAGCACACCTGGTCGACCGACGGCCCCGAGGCCCGCGCCGACCACCTGCTGGCCTACGCGGACGGCCGCCTGGTGGTGTGGGGCGGCCAGCTGGACGACCCCGACGTGTGGGTCTTCGACATCGCGAGCAGTGCGTGGGACCGGGTGGCCGCCGACGGACCGTCTGAACGAGACGCCTTCGCGTGGGATGTGGTGGACGACGCGCCCTTTGCCGTGGTGGTGGGCGGAGACCCGGTCGACAGCGAGGGGTACGCGAGCGACGTGTGGGTGCTCGACCTGCAGACCATCGCCTGGACCGAGATCCTGCGGCTCGACGACACCTCGTTCTGATTCACCTGCGCGCAGGGAACGCACCCGCCGACCCGGCGTCGAACAACACCAGAGGGGCGTCGGCACGGGTGTACAGGGGGTGTCGGGGGTGTCCGGCCTTGGTGGTTCCGAGGTGGACCAGCGGGACGTCCAGTCGGCGAAGCATGCCCAGCACCCGAGCCACCCGTGGCTTGGCCTGCGCCGGAACCGCCCCCCAACACAACACCACTGTCCGGCAGAGCCGCAGCTCCTCGCGGAGGACGCGGTCGGTCGAGGGCCCCACGGGTGCGCCGACCGCCCATAGCTCGGCCGGCCGGGTGGCTCGATAGGCGAAGAGGTTCACCAGCACCAGGCTTCCGCCCCCCATCCGTCGTGCGAAGCCCACACACCTTCGGAGGGTGGGGTCGTCCACCCGGGCATCTGCCGTGGAGGGATTCAGCCCCACAAATCCGATGGTGGGCAGCGAGGGGTCCCAGATCCGCCCGAGGGCCGTGCGGAAGCGGCGGCAGCGGCTGAACCGTGCGCGGCGTTGCATCTCTGCAGGCATGCCATGCCGTATCCCTCAGCAAGGGGGGGGACGGGTGTCGACGACGGTGGTCGGTCTTCGACAGTCGTCACCACAGGCAGGTCCCCGACCATCACCCCGGCACGCATCCTGCTCCGGACGGGCCCACACCCCCACCCGGAGACGCCCGTGACCACCCTCCCCGCTTCCCGCTGGCTGGACGCCCTCTACCTCGGCAGCCCCCTCCTCCTGGCCGCGTCCGGCGTGCTGGTCCTGGGGGGCCTCATCGTCGGGAAGACCCTCCTGTGGGTCACACTCATCGGAGCATGCCTGCTGCCTGTGGCCACCGCCACCACCGGCGTGGCCACAGCAGTCGCGCTGGTGGACCTTCGCCGCTCCCCCGATGCCGGCTGCACCTGGAGCGCCTTCTGGATGGCGGCACTCCCCGCCAGCGCCGGCCTGCTTTCCGGCATCTGGTGGTGGTTCTGCCGGCGGCCGTCCATTCGTCGCGCCGCGGTCGCCGCACCGGTCCAGCCCACCCTTCCGTCGGTGTTCTCCGACCTACCCGTCGAACAGCAGCCCACGGTCCAGCACGACGGCCCGGTTCCCCTCGCCCGCCGTCGTCCAGCCCGCCTCGAGTCCATCAAGAGCCCGCTGCGTCCGCTCGGAGCCGGCACGCTCGCACCCACCGTTCACATGCGGCGTCGGCGCAAGAAGTAGGCGAGACAGTCGGTGCAAGAACCAAAAGACCCCGCAGCGTGAAGCTGCGGGGTCAAACTGGATGCGGGGGCAGGATTTGAACCTACGACCTTCGGGTTATGAGCCCGATGAGCTACCGGACTGCTCCACCCCGCACATTCCTCATTCGACCGGAGCAGTGGCCGAGGAGGCGGTTTGCGTCGCGGGGTCCCCCGCAGCGCCCAATCCATCTACTGGTTCGCCCCTGCGCCGTCAACATCTTTTTTTCGCGGGTCCGCGGCCCCGCCCCCGGCGTTACCCGCGGCCCATGTCTGGTCGTCCCGCGTTCATCGCCACCTGCGCGCAAGGTCTCGAGCCCGTCCTCGAAGCCGAGCTGCGCGCCCTCCGCCTGCCCCGCATCCGTTCCCTCCGGGGGGCTGTCTTGTTCGGCGCCACGCTGCAAGACGGCTACCGAGCCCTGCTGTGGTCCCGCGTGGCCAGCCGGGTTCTCCACGAGCTCGCCCGGTTCGAGTGCCCAGACGCAGACGCCCTGTACGACGGCGTCCGGTCGATTCCCTGGGCCGACCACATGCACCCCACTGCCACTCTGGTGGTGGACTTTGTCGGGGTCTCTCGCACCCTTCGGCACAGCGGGTTCGCGGCGCGCGTGACGAAAGACGCCATCGTCGACCAATTCCGCGACGCCGTCGGACGCCGCCCGAGCGTCGACCTGCAGCAGCCCGACCACCGGGTCCACGTGCACCTCGCAGCCGGCAAGGCCACGGTGTCGCTCGACCTCGCAGGGGTCCCGCTGCACCAGCGCGGTCTCCAGCGGGAGGCCGGTCGCGCACCGCTCAAAGAAACCGTGGCCGCCGCGATTCTGCAGATTGCGGGCTGGCCGGCTGCCGCCAAGGAGGGCCGTCCGCTCTCCGACCCCATGTGTGGCTCCGGCACGATTCTCTCGGAAGCCGCCATGGTGGCCCGCGATGTGGCGCCCGGCCTGCACCGCACCCGCTGGGGACACGACCGCTGGCTGGGCCACGACGCCGCCATCTGGGACACCCTGATCCACGAAGCCCGTGGGCGCAAAGAAGCCATGCGCGCCGAAGACATCGGCGTGTACGGCGGCGACTCCGACCCCGACATCCTCCCCCTGGCCGTGCGCAACCTGGCGCGCGCCGGGTTCGCCGACATCGCGGGCAAGCTGGTCTGTCGAGATGCCCGCCAGAGCGTGGCACCCGAGCCGATCCCGGGCCTGGTCGTCACCAACCCGCCCTACGGCACCCGCCTCGACGACGAACGCCGCGCCGATGCCCTCCTGCGCGACTTCGGCGACACCCTCCGGCACAATTACCTGGGCTGGACGGCCTGGGTGCTCGTGGGCCGCCCCCGCCAGGCCCGCGCACTGGGCCTGCGCCCCAAGCGCAAGCACCCCATCCGCAACGGCCGCCTCGACGCACGCCTCCTCGAAGTTCCCATCGCCTCTGACGCCCCGCAGGGCGGTCCCCGTGGCCGCTCCGAGTCGTCGCAGTAAGGAGCCCCCATGATGTCCCGTTCCGAAGGCAAGGCCGATCTCCTGGCCGCCGTCATGCCCATCCTGGAGCACCTCGCCGCGCACCCCGGTGCCACGGCCGCCAGCCTGGCCAGCACCTTCCCGCTCGACAGCGACCTGCTGCGAGCCGTGCGCGAAAAGGTGGTCGCCGGGCTCGAGGCGGGCTGGCTCACGCCCCGCGAAGCCGGTGGGGTGAAGTTCGGTCGCGTCGCAAAGACCAGCGCCGAGTCCATGGGCTACACCATCGACGCCGTCGACATGAACGGCCCCGGACCGGGCCACACGCACCCCGAAGGCGAGGTCGACCTCTGCTTCGCCCTCACCAACGGCGCGCGGTTCGACGGCCACCCGGAAGGCTGGGTGGTCTACGGTGCAGGCTCCTGGCACGTGCCCACCGTCACCGACGGCCGCATGGCCATCCTCTACTTCCTGCCCAACGGCGCCATCCGCTTCGAGCCCCGCCCCGGCTGACGCTCCATGCCCCGAGTCCGACGCACCTTCGTTCCGCTCATCCTGGCAGCCCTCGCGGTGATGCCCGGCCTGTCACACGCAGGCGGTGCCGCCCCCCCCGACAACCGGTCGATGGTGCTCCTGCTCACCATCCTGGGGGCCATCAGCGCCGCCTACCTGGTGGCGCACTTCCTCATGGACCGCATCCAGAAGCGGATGCTGGTCACGAGCGGCATCGAGTACGTCCTGCTCGGGGTGCTCCTCGGTAGCTCCAGCGGCGTGCTGTCCGACCACACCACGCTCGCGCCTGTGCTCGCGTTCGGCACGGGCTGGATCGGCCTGCTCGAAGGCTCCTCTCTTCGCACCGCGAGCCTCGGAAGGCTGCCAGTCCGGGCGCTCCGGCTGGCGGTGGTCGACCTCTTCGTGGTGGGGGGCGGCGTCAGCCTCGTCGGCTTCGCCACCATGCACTATGGCCTCGACATCGCCTTCAACGACGCCATTCTCGCTGGATGCGTCCTCGGCTGTGCCGCCACCTCGGGCAGTGCGTCGTCCACCCGCTTGCTCGGCCGGCGCTTCCCCCAGCTGCTCACCGACACCGACTCCCCCACCCCCCGGCCCGGCACGGTCTACGAGCTCGTCGCAGCCACCAGCCGGCTCACCCAGACCTTCGCCATCCTGGCCTTCGGCGTCATCACCTGCCTGTTCCACCGGCCCATCGAGGGCCTGGCGAGCTCGCCGGTAGCCGCCGAGTGGCTGCTGCTCATGCTGGGACTGGGGCTCGCGCTCGGGGGGCTCTTCCGCCTGCTGGTGAGCAACGAGAGCACCGAAAACCAGCGCTTCATGGCGATGGTGGGCATCATCTGCTTCTCCACCGGTGCAGCGTTCTTCCTGGAGCTGTCGGCCCTCACGGTCAACCTGGTGCTCGGCGCAGTGCTGGTGCAAGGCAGCCGTGGCAAGGAACTCAAGCAGAGCCTCAACAGCACGTTGCCTCCGGTGGTGCTGCTCCTGCTCGTGCTCGGTGGCGTGGTCTGGGTGCCTGTCGACCCCCTCCAAGGCGCAATTCTCGCCGGAGCGGCCCTATTTGCTCGCGGCGCCTTCAAGCTGGTCTCCGGAGCGGTCGCCGCGGCCGGTACCCCCTTGCGCCCCGACATCGGCCGGGGCTTCTTTGCCCAGGGCGCGGTGGGCCTGTGCATCGCGCTGTCCTACCGCCTCATCTTCCATGGCTCCGAAGGCGTCGACCTCGTCTTCACCGCCATCCTGGTGTCCGTGGTGCTCTCCGAGGCCGCCGCGCCACGGCTGCTCCGGGGACTGCTGGTCGACGCCGGCGAGCTTCGCCAGGACATCGCCATGACCGACCTTCCCGCCCGTCCCGCGTCCTGACGACCCGAGGTTTCCATGTACATCGTCGTCGTTGGACTGGGCCAGGTGGGCACAGCCGTGGTGCGGGCGCTCGAGTCCCAGGGCCACGATGTCGTCGCCATCGACCGCGACCCAGCCGCCATCGCCCATGTCGAAGACCACTACGACGTCGCCACCCTCGAAGGCTACGGCGCGAGCGCCCGCGTGCTCAAGGAAGCCGGCTGCCCACGGGCCGACCTCATCGTCGCGGTCACCGACCAAGACGAGACCAACCTCGTGGCCGCCCTCACCGCACGCCACCTCGGCACCCGGCGGGCCGTCGCACGGGTCCAGGGGGCCGACTGGGTCGACATCGGGGGCCAGGATGGCGTCGCCCCGGGCCTGCTCGGTGTCGATGCCGTGTTCAACCCCCGGGTGCTCGCCGCCCGAGAGCTCGCCCGCATCGCCCGTTCTCACGGCGCGCTCGAAGTCTTCGAGGTCGCGGGTGGGCAGGTCGAGGTCGCACAGGTCGAGATGGCAGCCGGAGCCCGCGCAGCCGGACGTCCACTGGTCGACCTGCGCCTTCCCCGCGGAATGCGCGTCGCGGCGGTGGTGCGTGCGGGCCGACTGATGGTCCCGGGGGGCGCAGATGTTCTGAAGGCCGGCGACCGCGTCTTCCTCGCAGGACTGCCCGCGGTCATCCGCTCCGCCCTCCCTCGCTTCGCAAAGGTGCGCACCACCAGCCGAATCGCCATCCTGGGCGGCGGCGTGGTGGGCAGCACCCTCGCCCGCGCCCTCGAAGGCACCGGCGTGGCCGTCACCATCATCGAACAAGACCCACCCACCGCCGAAGCCCTCGCGCTCGTGCTCCCCGACACCACCATCATCATCGGCGACGGCACCGACCTCGCCTTGCTCCAAGAGCACGACATCGGCGCCTCCGACCTCCTCTTTGCGGCCGCCGCCGACGAACAGGTCAACCTGATGGGCGCCCTCGTGGCCCGTCGCGCCGGGGTCGGGCGCACCGGCATCATCGTCTCGCGCCCGGAATACGAGTCGCTCTACCAACAGCTCGGCATCGACATCGTGGTGTCTCCCCGCCAGATGGCCACCGATGTCATCCTGCGGCACGCACGCGGAGAAGAGGTCCGCAGCCTGTTCGCACTCTCCGGTGGCCAGGCCGAGCTGGTCGAGCTGTCCGCTCCCGAAGGCGCACGCGCGGTCGGCCGCCCCCTGATGGAGCTCGACCTCCCCCGCGGCGTCCAGATCTGTGCCGTGCTCAAGCGCGACGGTGTGGTCGTTCCCGGTGGCCGCGACGTCATCGACCCCGGCGACGGCGTCATCCTCGTCACCACAGCTGCCGCACGCCGGGCAGCCACCCGCCTGTTCCGCGCCGGACGCCCATGACCCTCGCACGCCGGCGTCGTCCGCCTGTCCATCGGGTCATCGCTCGCCCTGTGGGGCTGGTGCTGCTGGTTCTCGCGGGCGCACTGCTCGCCACCGGCTTCCTCGAGATGGGCTTCGCGCTGGCCAGCCTCGACGACGTCGACCCCCTCCAGTCGGTCGCTCCACTGTTCGGAGCCGCGCCCATCTCCGCGCTGATGGGCGCCTTCGCCGTGTGGTGGGGCCGCGACCTCGCGGGTGCAGTCTCACTCGACCGCCGCGACGCCAGCGTGGCCGTCGTCGCCATCTGGACCCTCCTCGGTGTGGTGGGCGCACTGCCGCTCATCTTCGGCGCAAACACCTCCATCCCCGACGCCCTCTTCGAGTCGCTCAGCGGCTTCACCACCACCGGCGCCACCATCTACGCCGACATCGAAGGCACCCTCTCGCCGCCGCTCGTGCTCTGGCGCGCGGTGATGCACTGGCTGGGCGGCATGGGCATCGTGGTGCTGTTCGTGGCCATCTTCCCCAACCTGGGCGTGAGCGGCAAGCACCTGTTCCGCTCCGAGGTCCCCGGCGTCACGGCCGAAGGACTGCGCCCGCGCATCACCGACACCTCGCTGGTGCTGTGGAAGCTCTACATGGGGCTCACCGTAGTGGCGGTGGGGCTGCTGTGGTGGCTGGGCATGGGGGTCCACGACGCCCTGGTGCACGGCTTCGGCACCCTGTCCACCGGCGGATTCTCGTCGCGCGATGCGTCGATTGCGGCCTTCGGCTCCCCGGCCATCGAGTGGACCCTCGCCGTGCTGATGCTCATCGCCGGTGTCAACTTCGGCCTCTACTACGCCGTCGTGCGCACCGGGAAGGTCCGGGCCCTGTGGCGGTCCGCCGAGCTTCGCCTCTACGTCGGCATCATCGTCGCAGCCACCGGCACCCTCACCTGGCTGCTCTACGACGACCACGGCGGCGACCTCCTGGTCTCGCTTCGCTACAGCTTCTTCCGGGTGGCCACCAGCCTCACATCCACCGGCTTCGGCATCGACGACCACCGCGCGTACCCCCCGGTCGCCATGGCCATCGTGGTGCTCATGATGCTCGTGGGCGGCTGCGCGGGCAGCACGGCCGGTGGCATGAAGATCTCGCGGGTGCTGATCCTCGCAAAGGCCGCAGCCGCGCAGGTCCGTCGCAGTGTCCGCCCCGCTGTGGTGGCGGTCGTGCGGGTGGACAAGCGGCCGGTCCAGCCGTCCATCGTCGTCGACGTGATGAGCTTCTTCGTGCTCTACATGGCCTGCCTGGCGGCACTCTCACTCATCGTCGTCCACACCGACGGCGTCCCGGTCCCCACCGCTGTAGGCGCCGTCTTGTCCTGCTTGTCGAACATGGGCCCCGCGCCGTTCTACCTCGACGTCGACAACTTCTCGGGCTGGAGCGCATCCGCCAAGCTCGTGTTCTGTGGGGCGATGGTGCTCGGCCGCCTCGAGTTCTTCACCGTGCTGGCCATCTTCCTGCCGGAGGTCTGGCGCCGATGAGTGCACCCGGTCCCGCCCATTCGGTCGACGTTCTCCGCAAGGGCCTCATCGTGGCCGCCCTCGTGGTGGGCGTGGTCGTTCTCCACATGTTCGCCGTGCCCGGCGACGTCGACCACCGCGGCTTGATGGCCCTGGGCTTCGTGGTCCTGGCCGCCTACACCATCGGCGAGCTGGCCGAAGTCCTCAAGCTGCCCCACATCACCGGCTACCTGCTCGCGGGCCTCTTGCTCGGTCCCAGCGCAGCCCACGAGCTGGCCCACGTCCTCCCGGGCGCCCTCCCCGCCCCCTTCGACGAAGGTGTGCTCAACGAAGGCGTCATCGGCCAGCTGTCGCTCCTCGACACCCTGGCCCTGCCGCTCATCGCCCTCACCGCCGGCGGTGAGCTCCACATCCACGAGCTCCGCAAGGGCCTCAAGCCCATCCTCGGCGTGCTCGCCGGCCAGACCGTCACCCTGCTGCTCGCGTTCATGGGCTTCGCGCTCGTGATTGGCGGCATCATCCCCGGCATCGGGCTTCCCGAGATGTCTTCGCTCGACATGGGCGGACAGCTCGCGGTCGGCGGTGTGCTCGGGGCGCTCGGGCTGGCCACAAGTGCCGCAGCCACCATCGCCATCATCCTGGGAGTGGGCGCCAAGGGCACCATGACCCGCACCGTGCTGTCGGTGGTCGTGCTCAAGGACGTCGCCGTGGTGGTGCTCTTCGCCGCCACCACCGCCGCCGCCACCGCCGCGCTCGGCACCGGAGGCGAAGGGGGCCTGTCCACCGCATTCCTCCACATCGGCCTCAGCGGCGTGCTGGGCGTGGCCGTGGGGGGCGTGGTCCACCTCTATCTGCGGTTCATCGGCGTCGAGCGGCTGCTGTTCCTGGTCGCGCTCATCTACACCACGGCCTTCTTGTGCGATGTGCTGCACGCCGAGGTCGCGCTGGTCTTCATCGCAGCCGGCTTCGTGGTGGCCAACTTCTCCGACCAAGGCGAAGTCCTGATCCACGATGTCGAGCGGCTCAGCCTGCCGGTGTTCGTGGTCTTCTTCACGCTGGCAGGGGCCCGCCTCCACGTCGACGTCATCGTGCAGATGGCAGGCTACGCCGCGCTCCTGGTGGCCGTGCGCGCGGCCGCCACCTGGGCCGGCGTGCGCATCGGCGGGCAGCTCACCGGCGCCGACGAAAACACCAAGAAGTACGGCTGGATGGGCATGATTGCCCAGGCGGGCCTCGCGATTTCCCTGGCCGGTCAGCTGCCTGGACTGTTCCCCGGCGGGCTGGGGGAGGAGCTGTTCGCGCTGGTGCTCGCCGGTGTGGCCGTCCACGAGGTCATCGGCCCCGCGATGCTCCAGAGCGCCCTCGGCAAGGCTGGAGAGACCCCCTCGTCCGAGCCTGCCGACCCCACCACACCCGCGCCGGTCGCCGAAGACGGCACCGCTCCTGTGCTGCCCGCCGACGACCCCTGGGGCCTCGCCTACACGGGCCCGTCCATGGTCGTCACCGAGACCATCCAAGAGCTCGAAGCCGACCTCCGTGGGCTCGCCGACACCATCGCCACCGAACAAGCCGACCCCTGGGCAGCCGAAGGTGCTGCACACGTGGTGGGGCTCCGACGGTCGTTCCTCCGCGCCCACCGAAAGGCGATGGTCCTGGCCCGCGACCCCGACGTCCCCGCCGAGCGCATGGTCCGACTGGTCAAGGAGCTCGAGCAGGCCTGGCGGGGCGCCATCTGGGCACGGGCCGGAGCCGATGTCCTCGACGGCCTCGACCCCGTCTCCACCATCGCCCGCATCGACCAACGCCTCGACGGTCTCCCCGCCAGCGCCCCCCTTCCCATCGACCCCACCACCCTCGCACCACGCGACGAAGCCGCCGGTCGACGCCTGCTCCGCGCGCTGGCCCGCACCTCCCACCAGCTCTCCGAGTCGCCTCGCGACATCGCCGTTCGCGACCTCTGGCGCTTCCACGTCGGCGGTGTGGCGGTGGGCCGACTGGAAGGCCTGTACGCCCCGCTCGTCCGCACCGAGCTCGACCTCGCCCGCAGCCTCGGCGTGCTGTTCGCCGACCTCGCCTGCACCTGGCCCCGCACGGGCGGCCCCGAAGCCACCGCCACCCTCGACGCCCTGCGCACCCGGGTGCTCGACTCGCTCACCACTCTCGGCGAACAGTTCGACACCGCCCGCGACGACGTCCAGACCCGTGCCCACGCCATCCTGGGTGGCGGGATGGCCGACGCCAAGCGTGAGCTGCCCCTCCTCGGAAGCCTCGACCTTCCCCACTGGGTCCGACGGTTCAGCCGCGTCTACGACGACCGCAACACCGCCGTTCTCGCCCTCACCGACGGCCTGCGCCAGCTCCGCGAGGTGGTCTCGGCACGGCACCGAGCCGCCGGTGTCGAGATGGAAGTCGCCGCCCTCCAGGTCACCGCCGGCGCAGCCATCCGCTCCCGAGCCCGCGCCGTCGAGCGACTCGTCGAAGACCTGGGTGTCCGTCCCCTGCGCGATGTAGACGACAGCGTCGGCGGCTTCCTGGATGGGGTGCGGGCCTGGGACGACGCCAGTCGCCCCACCGACCAAACCGGCGAAGCGCTCGCCCGCCGCCTCCGAGAACGCACCGCGCCGGTCATGGCCACCATCGCCGAGTCGCGCCGCCTGCTCACCCGCCTCTCCGATGCCCTCCACACCAGCTGCGCCGAGTCGGTCGAACAGACCGTCCACCAACAGGTGTCGCGGCTCACCGAAGGCGTGTCGGTGCCGGCGCGGGGGGTCGATGTAGGCGACTGGGACCTCCCCACCCCCGTGCCCGTGGTCGACCTCGCCCTCCGAGAAGGGGTGCGGGCCTGGCTCGACGCCCGCGTGGGAGCGGCCCTGGAGTCGGCAGCCGACGACGCCCACGGAGTCATCGCGGGCGCCCTGTCCGCCGTCGAAGAGCTGGAGCGTGTGGTGGGCTTCAACATGGAGCTGGCCGCCAACGAGCTCGACGTCTTCACGTCCACCCCGCCCACCCCCGAGACCCGCGCCCTGGTCTCGGAGATGCTCCAGGGCGCCATCGGCCGCTGCCACCTCCGCACCCGCACCGCAGCAGCCGGCCTGTCCGAGCTGCGGGTCGGCCTTCCCGAGACCATCGCCGCCACGGTGCCGTCCATCGTGGGCGAGCTGTCCTCCGACCTCGTGCGCGGCGACCTGTCCGCCCTCCGGCGCCTCTCCGCCGACGAAGCCCGCTTCCGCCGCGAGCTCCGAAAGACCGCCGGCACACTCCAGATGCCCGGCAATGAATGGCCCGGCTCGGCCCGTCACCTCTTCCGCCGGGTGCTCGGACAGGCCCGGTGGGAGGCCCTTTCCGCCCGCTGGACCCCTCCCGCCACGGTCCCCGGACGACCGCTCGACGCCATCCCGGTCCACCCCGACCTCCCCGTGGTCTACCGCCGCCTCTTCTCCGAACAGGTCGTCGCCACCGTCCAGCTGTCCACCGACAAGTCCGCACGAATCCGCGCAGGCGCCCGGGTGCTGTCCGAGTCGCGGACCGGCCGGGCGGTGGCCGTCGTGGCAGAAGACCCCGCCATGCGGGCGCTGTTGGTCGACGAGCTGCTCCGAGACATCCCTCTGCCCCCCGAACACATCGGTCCCGACGGCCTCGACCGGGTCGCCCACCGCGGAGCCGCCCCCGTGGTGGTCGAAGACCTCGGCCAGTGGCTTCGTCTGGTCCCCGGCGGACGCGCACCGGCCCACGCACTCGCAGCGGCTGTCCTCGGCAGTGTCCGCCCCTGGGTGTGGGTGGCCAGCCCCGAGACCTGGCACCGGGTGAGCCAGCACACCGACCTCGGCTCGGTCGTCGGTTGTGTGGTCGCGCCCGGTCCGCTCGACGTCGACGAGCTCGAGCGGGCCCTCCTCGGTCGCCACGCCATGAGCGGCATGGAGGTCGACTTCCGCGTCGACGACCTCACCGGCGTCCGCCTGCGCCGGGTGCTCCAGTCCGCCCCTGCCCGGGCCCGGTCCGACCGCCACGCATGGTTCGTCCACCTCCACCAGCGCAGCGGAGGCCGCCTCTCCGACGCCCTCCGGTTGTGGATGGCCGCAGTGGCCTCGGTCGACGAAGGTGAAGGCCGCATCGAGCTCGGTCCCGTCCCTCCCGGCCTGCCCCCCACCCTCCACGACGTCCACGACACCGACCTTCTCGTGCTCCGACGTGCCCTGGCCGCTTCCGGAGACACCCCGGAAGACCTCGCGCGGGTCACCATGGCCACCGAGGTCTCCACCCGCGGCAGGCTCCAGCGCCTCGCCGGTCGCGGCCTCCTCACCGAATCGGACGGCGCCTTCACCGTGCCCGCCCACCTCGAGAGCCCGGTCCGCGACCAGGTCCGCGCCCGCGGCTGGAAGGTGGACCGATGATGCCACTCGTCGCATGGCTCAGCCTGTCCGCACAGCTCGCACTCGCCGAGCCCACCCGCGCGGCGCACCCCGACGCCCTCCCCGAGCTGGAACACGCCGAACCCGTCGCGCCCGAGCCCGAGCCCACCGCACCCGAGCCCGTCGCGCCCGCGCCCACCGCTCCGGAAGCCGCCCCCCCCGAGCCCACTGTCCCGCAGCCCACCCCGGTCCCCGAAGCCCCCACGGAGGTGCTGCCCTTCCCGGTCCTGTCTGCCGAGACCTGGCTCGACACCCTCCTTCCAGCCCCCGTCCCCCCACCGGGGCCCACAGACGACGAACCCGCGCTGCCGCTGCTCCCCTCGCCGTCCGACCTCGTCGCCCACGGCCCCGAGACCGCCAAGCGTCGCCTGATGTGGCTCATCGCTTCGGTCCTCACCGTCCACCTCACCACCCGCATCGGTCGCCGACGCTCCAGCGGTCCCATCCGCCGCCAGCTCGACCGCATCGCGGCACTGGCCCGCACATCGGCCGTCGTCTCCCTGCTGGGCACCGTTCTCGCCTTGCTGCCCGCCCACTGGCTGCCCTGGGTGTTGCTGGTCTCGGCCAGCGCTGCCGTCGCGGTCGGATGGTCTCTGCGCCCCCTCGTGAACGACGGCCTGGCGGGCATCTACCTGGGCCTCGCCGGTCGACACTCCCCCGGAACCTCCGTCCGCCTGCCCCACTCCCGCGGCGTCATCCACCGCCCGGGCCCCCTCCTCAGCGTCGTCCGCACCGAGTCCGGCGCCCTCGAGACGGTCCCCAACCGACAGCTCGCCATCGACATCGAGGTGGCTCGGCGAACAGGTCGCACACCCCTCGAAGTCCCGGTCCATCTCCCCGACGACCTCGATGCCACCACCGCCCTCGATGCGATCCACTGGGTGTGCGCCGTCCTTCCCTGGACCGCCGACGATGCCCCCCGCGTGCGGCCGCCGGTCCCCGGTCGACCGGGGGTGTGGTCGGTCGAGCTGGTCCTGGTGGGAGACGCACCACCCGTCGACCGGGTCCTCACCGCGTTCCCCACCCTTGTTTGCGACGTGCTGCAATGCGGCAAAGAGGCACGAGCGTCGGCCGACGTCGTCTGCTAGATGTCCGGTGCGTAGGGAGCGCGACGCTGCCGCTGGGGCGTCCGGGACGACCGTGTCAGCGTTTCCGCCGCGGTCACCCCACACCCCTCCCCTCCCCGCTCGCAGGCCGAAATGCGCATCATCAAGAAGTACAGCAACCGCCGTCTCTACGACACCAGCGCATCCAAGTACGTCAACCTCGATGAGCTGGCCGGACTGGTGCGCGACGGCGAAGAAGTGCAGGTGGTCGACGCAAAGACCGGCACCGACCTCACCCGTCCGGTCCTCGTCCAGATCGTGATGGAGGTCCAGGGCGGCCTCGACCTCTTCCCCGTGGGCCTCCTGCACCGGATCATCCGATACGGCAGCGACTCCCCCTACCACCGGATGGGCATGAAGCAGATGGCCGCAGGCTTGGAGCTTCTCGACGCCCAGGTGATGCGCTTCGAGCGCCAGTTCGAGTGGATGCGCCCCCGTCCCGGCACCCCACCCGCCGAAGCGTCCGAGGCCCCCGAGCCCCCCGCCGAAGACCCGCCCGCAGCCGCCCCCGATGCCGAGCTGGAGGCCCTTCGCAGCCGCCTGGCCGATCTCGAAGCCCGCCTGAGGGGTTCGCCCGACTGATCCCCGACCGGCCCCTCCCGCCCCGCACGGATCCGGACGATCCGAAGGCGGCATTCGCCCGCCACGACGCCACTCTCACTCAGAACGGGCCATGGCGGGACGTGTTCGCCCCCCCTTTTCGGGCACCGCCGGGCGGGCGCGCGACGAGACGCCCTGGATCTACTACGCTTTCGCGGATTCTCGACGGCCACCAACCCCCGGGTGACCGAGCCGGGCGATGTAGCGAACCACCTTCCTGGAAGACCGGATGAACCCCTTCGACGACGCGCGAGACGACGCCCGACGGGCGCGCGCGCGACTCGAGGCCACGGAGGCCGAGCTCGAAGGCCTCCGCGCCGAGCTGGCCGAGGCCCGCAGTCTGCAAGACCAGCTGGAAGAAGAGCTGTCCGGTGCGCGTGAGTCCGCCACCGAAGCCCACGTCGAAGCCGAGACCGCTCGTGCGGTGGCCGAGCGCTCGCGCCTGGCCCTCGACGCCATGCGCCAGGAAGCCGAAGCCGCCTTCCACGAGTCCGCCACTGCCCGCGCCGAGACCCAGGCACTGCGCACCCGCATCGAGAGTGCCGAAGACCGCGCGCGGTCCGCTCGCAGCGACAGCCGCAAGGCCCAAGCCGGCGCCGACACCCTCCGCCGCCGTGCGGCTGCCCTCGAAGCCGACTGCAACGCCCTGCGCGAAGCCGTCGACGAAGCCCGCGACAGCCTGTCCGCCGCCCTCAAGGCCGCCCGCGACGCAGAGTCCCGCGCCGCCGGTCTCGCCACCGAACGCGACGGCGCCGTCGACGAGATGGAAGTGGCCAAGGAGGCCATGCGGTCCGCCTTCGCCGCCGCCGAAGCCGCCAAGGCGCGTGCCGAAGGTGCCCGCATCACGGCCGAGTCCGCCGAGACCGACGCCCGCGAAGCCCGTCAGAACGCCCGCCTGGCCGACGAACGCGCCGCCCGCGCCGAAGAACGCATCCAAGCCGTCGAAGCCGAGCGCGCCGAGCTTGCCGGCCGCATCCAGGCCCTGCTCGACGAACGCGAAGCCGCCGAAGCCACCACCGGCGAAGCTCTGTCTCGCGCCGACGAAGCCGAAGAGGCCGCCGAGCGCCTGCGCAACCAACTGGCCCAGCTCACCGACGAACACGCCTCCACCGAAGCCGCCCTGCACGGCGAACGCGACGTCGTCGGTGCCCTTCGACGGCAGCTGGAGTCGCTCGAGCGGGCGCGTCAGGAGTCGGAAGCGCGGGCCGCAGCCGCCCGCCAGGCCGCCGCCGAGGCCGAAGACGCCCGGCAGGCGCTGTTCGAACAAGCCGCTCAGCTCGAACAGCGCGTGGCCGCCCTCGACGCCGACCTCGCCACCGCCACCACCAACCTCCAAGAAGCGTCGGCCGAGCGCGACGAAGCCCGCACGCGCCTCGAACGCGCCACCGAACGTGCCGAGACCGCCGAAGCCGCCCGCGAAGCCGCCGAGCTCGACGCCGAAGCCGCCCGCCGCGACGCCCACACCGCCCAACAGGCCCGGCGCACCGCCGAACAAGACCTCTCCGAGATCACCGCGCGCCTGGCCGAAGAAGCCGCCAACCGCCGCGACCTCGAGCGCATGGTCGAGACCGCCCGCGCCGAAGCCACCGACGCCCAGCAGAACGAACGCGCCCGCACCACCGAGCTGGCCCTGGCACGCGCGGCTGCAGAAGACGCCGAAGAGCGTGCCCGCACGTCCCGCGAGCGCGTCGCCACCCTCATCGCCGAGCTGGGCGAGCTCCGCCCACAGCTCCACACGCTCCAAGACGCCCTCACCGGGGCCCGTGCCGAGGCCGACCGGGTGCGCGCACGCGTCGATGGCGCCGAGGTCGCCGCACGCGAGGCCGACACCGCACGCGATGCCGCCGAGACCCGCGCCCGCCAGGCCGAGGCCCGTGCCGAAGCCGCCGAGTCCGAGCGCAGCCACGCCCGTGCCGTCGCCCGCGATGCCCGTGAACGCGCCGAACGCGCCGAGTCCGCCGCCAAGGCCGCCGACACCGCCCGCGTCCAGCTCGGTGCCGAGCTCGACGGCGCCCGTGCGGAGCTACGCACCGTCCGCGCCCGCGTCGAAGCCGCCGACCAGGCCAGCGAAGACGCCCGTCGCCGCCTCACCGACGCCGACGAACGCGAGGCCGCCGCACAAGCGATGGCCGACGAAGCCACCACCTCCATCTCCAAGGCCGAAGAGGAGCTGCGCCGGTCCGAAGCCGCCATCGAAGCCGCACGGTTCCGCCGTGACCGCGCCCTCGCCGCCGCCGAAGACGCCGCTGCCGAAGCCGAACGCGCCCGTGCCGACGCCCGCGACGCCGAAGAAGACGCCCGCGTCGCTCGCACCGGGCAAGACGCCGCCGAGCAGGCCCTCGCCGAAGCCCGCGCCGACGCCGCACGCGCCCGCAGCGAAGCCACCGCAGCCCGCGCCGCCGTCCGGGCGATGGAAGAAGAACGCGATGCCGCCGACCAGGTGAGCCGCGAGCACTCCGATGCCGCCAACCGGGCCGAAGCCCGGGCCCGAGAGGCCGAAGAAGCCCGCGTCAAGGCCGAAGAGGCCGCCCGCCTGGCCACCACCCGCATCGCCGAGGTCGAAGCCCAGGCCAGCGCCGCCCTGCGCCGCGCCGAACAGGCCGAAGCCGACGTCCGGCAAGCCCGCGAAGCCGACGACCGCGCCGATGTGCGCCTCGCCGAGCTCGCCCGCCGCGCCGCTGCCGACCGAGAAGCCCGCGCCAACGCCGAACAAGCCCGTGCCGCCGCCGAGCAGGAGCTCGCGCAGGCCCGTGTCGACCGCGACAGCGCCAACACCGCGCTGGGCCGCGCCATCCAGGACCGCGACAGCGCCCGCGCCCGCGAAGCCGTCGCCCTCCAGGCCGCCCGCGACGCCGACCAGGCCCGCGGAGAAGCCGAGACCCGCGCCGACTCCGCCGAGACCGAAAGCCGCCGCGCCCACACCCTCCTCGACGAAGCCCTCGCCGAAGCGGAAGCCGCCCGTGCCGCACGCAACCGGTCCGAACAGGCCCGCCAGACCGCCGAGTCGGCCCTGCACGAGATCGACCAGCGCAGCCGCTCCCAGGTCGAAGAGCTCACCGCCGAGCTCATCCGACGCAGCCAAGAAGCCGAGGCTACCCTCCGCAGCGTCCAGACCCGCGCCACCGCCCGCCTCGAACAGGCGGTCGCCGACGCCCAACAGCAGGCCCAGGAACGCGTCGAAGCCGCCGAGCGCCGCGCCCGGTTCCAGTCCGACGATGAAGCCCAGAAGCTGCGGCTGCGCATGGCCGAGCTCACCGAAGAGCGCGACACCGCCCTGGCCGCAGCCGAGCGCACCACCCGCGAGGCCGAAGCCACCGCCGACGCCGAGGTGAGCCGCCTGCGGGTGGAAGCGCTCAACCGGGTGTCCGAAGCCCGCGCCGAGCGCGACGCCGCCGTGGCCGAAGCCCGCGACACCTTCGACCAACGCGTGGCCGAAGTCCGCGCCGACGCCGAGACCCGCATCGCCCAGGCCGAGACGGCCGCCGCCGAAGCCCGCAGCGCCGCCCTCACCGAACGCGACGCCGCCATCGCCGAAGCCGAGGCCAGCGCCCGCAGCGCGGTCGAGTCCGCCGAAGCCCGCGTCAAGCAGGCCGAGCGCGAGCGCGACACCGCCATCCAGCGCCTCAAGGAATCCGCCGAGCGCCGCCTCGCCGCCGCCGACTCCCGCGTGGCCACCCTCGTAGCCGAACGCGACACCTCGCTGGCCCGCCTCGAGACCCTCACCCACACCATGGAAGAGCGGGTCCAGGGCGAGCGCGAAGACGCCCTCCAGGCCCGCGACAGCGCTCTGGCCGAAGCCCGTGCCCTGGTCGAAGCTGCCGAGCTCCGCCTCGCCGAGGGCCTCGCCCGCGCCAACGCCTCGATGGCACAGGTCCGCCAAGAGGTCGAGCACGACCGCGACACACAACTGCAGCAGGTCCAGGAGACCACCGAGCGGGAGCTCGTCGCTGCCCGCGCCGAACGCGACGCCGCCCTGGCCACCGCCGAAGCCGTCACCGCCGCCGCCGAGACCGCCCGCAAGGAAGCCGAAGAGCGCGCTGCCGAAGCCGTCCGCATCGCCCGTGAACAGGCCACGGCCGAGGTCGAAGCCGCTGTCGCCACCGCCCGCGCACAGGTCCAGACCGCACGCGCAACCGCCGACGAGCTGGCCCAGTCCGCCGTCACCAGCGCACGCACCACCCTCGCCGATGGCATCGCCCGCGCCGAGAGCGAGCGCGACGAAGCCATCGCCGCCGCCAACACCGAACGCGACGAAGCCATCGCCAACGCCGACCTCCGGGTCGCCGAGGTCGAGCGTGAGCTGGCCCGCGTCCGTGCCCAGTCCGAAGCCCGCATCGCCGAGGCCGAGCGGGTCCGCGAAGAAGCCATCGGCAAGGCCCGCACCGCCTTCGGTCTCGCCGAAGCCCAGCGCGTGGCCGAGGTCGACCGCATCCGCGCAGAAGCCGACCAGTCCATCGCCGAAGCCGACCGCCGCACCTCCGAGGCACTGTCCGCCCTGCGCGACCACAACCGCAGCGAGCTGGCCCAAGCCCTCCGGTCTGCGCAAGAGTCCGCGAAGAAGAACATCTCTGTGGCCGTCGCTGCTGCACAGGCCGAGTCCGAGCGCGCCCGCGACGAAGCCGAGACCCGTCGCGCCCAAGCCGAACGAGAGCTGGCCCGGGTCCGCGCCGACCTCGCCGACGCCATGCAGCGCCAGGAAATCACCCAGGCCGGCATCAACCACGCCCTCGAACGCGCCGGTCGAGCCGAGTCCCGCATCGACGAGCTCGACGAAGCCCGCAGCCGCAGCGTCGCTGAAGCCCACCAGGCCCTCAACCGCGCCCGCGAAGCCGAAAACCGGGCCGAAGAAGCCAACACCGCCCTCCGCAAGGCCGAAGCCGACCTCCGCGCCGCCGAACAGGCCCGCAAGGCCGCCGAAGAGACACGCCTGCAGGCCACCGAAGACCTCCGCCTCGCCGACAACCGCGCCCAGGCCGAGCGCCGCCGCAGCCGCGAGCTGCAGTCCGAGGTCGAGCGCCTCGTCGAAGACCGCCAGCAGGCCCTGGAGTCCGGTCGCACCGCCCGCGAGTCCGAGAGCCAGGCCCAAGCCGACGTCAAGCGCCTCGACGCCGCTCTGCGCATCGCCCACGAACAGGTCGATGAGTCCGAGCAGGCGCTGCAGCAGGCCCTCGAGAAGGAACGCGAGTCTCGCCTCGCCCTGTCTCGCGTACGGGCCGAGTCCGAGCGGCACCGGCAGGCCAAAGAAGACTTCCGTGCCGAGTTCGACCACCTCCGCGCACAAATCGCCGAGCTGGAGTCCAGCCGCGACGACCTCCAGGCCCGCGTCTCCTCCGCCGAGTCCACCGCTGTCGTGGCGCGCGACTCCTCCGTCACGCGCCTCGAAGGCCTCCGTGGCGCGCGGGCTGCCGCCGAGTCCAAGGCCCGCCGCTTCGAAGAAGAGAACAAGCAGCTGCTGCACCGTCTCGAGCTCTCCGAGAAGCGCATGGCCGAGGTCCTCTCCGACATCGACCTCACCCGCGAGGAGCTCGAGCGGCAGCGCAGCGCCCTCGACGCCGCCCATGCCAGCAACGAAGCCGCCCGTCGCGAAGCCGAGCGCAGCATGATTGCCCGCACCCAGGCCCGTGCCGAGCGCGATGCCGCCCGCGCCGCCGTCGAAGCCCTCCGCGAAGAGCTGGAAGCCGTCCGTCAGCGCGCCCGCAGCGCCGAACAGCAGCGGTCCACCGCGTCCGAGGGCTCGAAGCGAATGCGTGACGACCTCCGCGCAGCCAACTCCGAGCTCGCCACCCTCCGCACGTCCATCGAAGAGGCCCGAGAAGAGGCAGAAGCCGCACGCTCCCAGCAGCTCCGGGATGTCGTCTGGTTCATGGAGACCCTCCGCGAGATCCGCGGTCAGAAGGCCGCAGAGGCCGGCGGTGGGCAGCAGAACCTCGCCTGAGCGGCCACGGCAGATCCGCCTCCGGGTACCGGTTAGAGTGGGGCAACCCTACGCGAGCCGCCCATGCCCCACCCCGGAGAAGCCATGAACGCACCGGACACCCGTCCTGCATCCGACTCGAACGTCCTGCACGCCCTGCAGCAGCTTCGAAGTCAGGCCGGTCCCCGGCGCACCCAAGGCCTCCCCGACTCCCTCGTCGCCACGCACGCCGCCCGCGACGGCCGCCTCGCCCAAGCCATCCTCGAAGCAGCCCACGCCCGTGGCGCCCTGCCCGAAGCCCTCGACGCCCTCGTGAAGAAACCCGAGGCCGAGGCCGTGGATGCCGCGCAGGAGGGCTTCCTCAACTTCTACCCCCAGCACGCGGTCAACCCCTACATCCCGTTCACCGCGCGCGGGCCCTGGATTGTCACCACGCACGGCGCCGTCCTCCACGACAACGGCGGCTACGGCATGCTCGGCTTCGGCCACGGCCCCTCCGACATCCTCGACACCATGGCCGCCCCCGCCGTGATGGCCAACATCATGACCCCCTCCCTGTCGCACCGGCGCTTCATCGACGCCCTGCGCGCAGAGGTGGGCCACACCCGCGGCAGCTGCCCCTTCCACCGCTTCCTCACGCTCAACAGCGGCTCCGAGTCGGTCACCGTCGCCAGCCGCATCTCCGACATCCACGCCTGGAACCAGACCCGCCCTGGCGGCCCGCGCGAGGGCCAGCAGGTCAAATTCCTCGCGCTGAGCGGCGCCTTCCACGGCCGCACCTGGCGTCCGGCCCAGGTCAGCCACTCCACGCGCCCCAAGTACGAAGCGCACCTCGCGTCGTTCCAGAACAACGACAACCTCATCACGGTCGACCCCAACGACGTCGCCGGTCTCGAAGCCGCCTTCGCAAAGGCCGAAGCCGACGGCATCTTCATCGAGTCCATGTTCCTCGAGCCCGTCATGGGCGAAGGCCGGCCCGGTCGCGCCACCACCCGCGCCTTCTACAACGCCGCCCGCCGCCTCACCAAAGCCCACGGCTCGCTGCTCGTCGTCGACTCCATCCAGGCCGGCCTACGCGCCACCGGCTGCCTGTCCATCGTCGACTACCCCGGCTTCGAAGACTGCGAGGGCCCCGACCTCGAGACCTGGTCCAAGGCCCTCAACGGCGGCCAGTACCCGCTGTCCGTGCTCGCCATGAACGAACGCGCCGCCGGCATCTACGTCCGCGGCGTCTATGGCAACACCATGACCGGCAACCCGCGCGCCATCGACGTCGCCTGCACGGTCCTCGAGCGCCTCACCCCCGCCCTCCGCGACAACATCCGCAGCCAGGGCGCCCGCTTCGTCGCCGGCCTCGAAGCCCTCCAGGCCGAGTTCCCCCACATCGTGATGTCCGTCGAAGGCACCGGCCTGCTGTTCTGCTGCGAGCTGCACCCCGAAAACTACCCCGTCGTGGGCGCCGGCTGCGTCGAAGAACAGGCCCGCCTGCGCGGCATCGGCGTCATCCACGGCGGTACCAACGCCCTGCGCTTCACGCCCAACTTCGACATCTCCACCGAAGAAGTCGACATGGTCCTGGGCGAGCTGCGGGCCCTGTTCGCCGACCTCGCCTGAGCATCATTCGGAACCGGTCGCGCCTGCGTCGCGCCCGGCCCGGTGAGCCCGCAAGCGGTCTCCCCGGGGCCTCGGAGCCCCGGAGGGTCTCCTCGGCGGGGCCCCCTCCGGCCCTTCGGGCCACCTCCCCCTGAAGGGGGAGGACTGTGAACACGACGATGTCCTCCCCCTCCCGGGAGGAGGGGGCCCAGCCAGAGTCCTCCCCCTCCCGGGGGGAGGTGCCCGCGAAGCGGGCGGAGGGGGCCCCAAAAAGCCCCCACCCACAACCAACAGGGGCCCACCCAGAGTCCTCCCCCTCACAGGGGGAGGTGCCCGCGAAGCGGGCGGAGGGGGCCCACCCAAAGCCCCCACCCACAACCAACGGGGCCCACCCAAAGCCCCCCCGTCACTGCAGCTTCGGATGCTTCGCCAGCTTCGGGTCATCGCGCATCAGCGCCGCAGCCTCATCCGTCCGCCCCATCTTCCGCAGCAGCTTCACCAGCTTCACGCCCGTGGTCGTCCGGTTGCCCGGCACCCGGTAGGCACGCAGCAGGTGTTCCGCGCACTCGTCCTTCCGACCTGCGTAGTACGACGCATCCGCCCGAGCGACGAGCGTGGGGTAGTGGTCGGGAAACTGCTTCAGCACCACATCGAAGTGCGTGATGGCCGTGGGCCAGTCCTTGCGCTGCTTGGCGAGCTGGCCCAGCCAGTTGTGCGCCCCCATGTCGTCTTCCCAGCCAGGGTGCGTCACCACCGCTTCGTAGCCCGCCTGCGCCGCCGCCAGGTCCTTCTCCATGTAGTCCAGGTTCGCCTGCTGGTACCGACACCACGCCGGGTCCATCGCCGTGCGGGCGTCGATGGGGAGGAAGGCCAACACCAGGCCGGTCGCGGCCGCTGCCAGCACCCAGCGACTGCGGTCGCGGTACAGCCACACCGCTCCGGCCGCACCCAACAGCACCAGCACCGGCCAGGTGGCCACCCGGTAGCGGTCGCTCACCAGAAACAGCACCAGCGGGGCATGGAGCGCCAGCCACACCGGCACGGCCCACATCGTCTCGTCGCGGCGACGGAGCACCACCCCCGCCCCCACCAACGCCAGCGGGAACAACAGCCCGAAGCGAGCGGGCAGTCGCCCCACCCAATGCAACGCCTGACCGGCAGCGGTGCGGCAGCGGTAGTCCTCGTTTCGAGGCACCTCCACATCGTTCACCGACCACACCGCCTTCGCACCCACCACCGCGAGCGTGGCCAGCGGCGCAGCCATCGCTTCTTTGCGGGTACGGCTCCACCAGTAGGCGTTGCGCTCCGGCAGCGCGCGGGTGGCAGGGTCGGCTTCCAACACCAGCTTCCGGAACGGCAGCCCCGGCCGGAGAAAGGCCGTCTCGCGCATGCGAGGGTTGTTGCCCAGATAGAAGTTCAGGCCGCCATTGTGCGACACCAGCTCGAAGACACCGAACTGGCGGGCATTGTCGATGGTGGTGGGCGCGAGAGGTGCAGCCAGTCCCACCGCGAATGCGGCCGGCAGAGCCCACCGGGCTTCGGAACGGGCCAGCAGACCGAGCGCCACCAGCCCGGTCACTGCAGCGAGCAGGTACGTGGGGTGGGCCGCACAGGTGACGCCCGCAAGCGCACCACCCACCAACACAAGCCCCAGCGACCTCCGCTGCCAACCCCACACCAGCGCCACCGCGGACCACGTGGAGGTGGCCAAGGTGAGCGCCGGCGTGAGCACATCGTGCTCGAACAGCAGCGGCGTGGGGCTCAGCACGAACAGCAGCCCCGCCACCGGCCCCAGCCACGGACGAGCCAGCGCACGACCGAGCGAACGCCCCAGCAGCAGCACGCCACCGGTGGTCAGCAGCCCCAGCAGCGCGTGCAGCGGACGGACCCACTTCAGCGACATCCCGCCAAACAGCCCCCCCAGCTGGGCCAGCAGCCATGGATAGGCGGGCGGCTGGTAGTAGCCCTCGCGGAAGGGGTCGGCGTCGTTGAACAGCGCCCCCGCCTGCTGCCAGTACGTGTAGGCATCCACCATCGGATGGGCGGCAGACGGGGTGCTCTCGAAGTCACCGAGGGCCACGAAGCGCACGGCCACCGCCGCCAGCAGCACCCCCACCTCCGCAATGTGGAGGTCACGGGCACGAGGTTGGGCGGGTGAGTGTCGGCTGGGCATGCCCCCGATTATGGCCGCACGACACTGCCAGCCAACCGGTGGACCCATGCAGCGCCTCGTCCTCACCGCAGACACCGTCGGCCCCATCGCCCGCGGCCACCCCTGGGTCTACCGCGACGGCCTCACCACACCTCCTCCGCCCGCCGGCACTCCCGTCCAGCTGCGCGACCCCCGCGGCCGCACCGTCGCCTTTGGGTTGTCCGACGAAGGTCCCGTCGCAGTCCGGGTTCTCGGCCGCCACGCCGAAGATGTGGTGAAGCTGCTCCGCCGCCGCATCTTCAGTGCGTTCCAGCGCAGGGCCCGCCTGCTGCCTCGCAACACCACCGCCTACCGGATGGTCAATGGCGCTGGAGACGGCCTGCCCGGTGTGGTGGTCGACCGCTACGGCCCGCTCGTCGTGCTTCGGCTGTACGGGGCCTGCTGGGAGCCCTTCGTGGACGAGCTCGCCCAGGCGCTGAAGGGCCTCCCCAACGTCGATCACGTCGCCCGACGGCTCGGGGTCCGGCGGGTGGATGGCGCCGATGGCCTGGTCCACCTCGAGGGCTGGCCCGCTCCCGAAACCCTCGTGGTCGAAGAAGCCGGCCTGAAATTCCTGGTGCGCCCTGAAGTCGGCCAGAAGACCGGCCTGTTCCTCGATCAGCGCGAACACCGCATCCGCGTGGGGCGCTGCGCCCGCGACGCCACGGTCATCAACCTCTTCGCCTACACCGGCGGCTTCTCGGTCCATGCGGCAGCTGGCGGAGCCAAGCGGGTCGTCACCGTCGACATCGCCCCCGAAGCCATCGCCGATGCCCGCGAGAACTTCCGTCTCAACGGCTTCCCCGTCGACCAACACGGCTTCGAGACCGCCGATGCCTTCAGCTGGACCCCTGCCCAGCCCGCCGACCTCGTCATCTGCGACCCCCCGAACCTCAGCAAGGGCAAGAAGAGCGACCAACGCGCCAAGAATGCGTACCGCGACCTCGCGACAAGATCGGGTCGGATGGTGACCGACGACGGCATCCTGGCCACCGCAAGCTGCACGGCCCGGTTGTCGATGGACCGCTGGACCGAAGCCGTGGCCGACGGACTGCGGCGCTGCGGGCGCTGGTCGTGGCTGTGGCGCGCGGCCGAACCCCCCGATCATCCCGTGGCACTGGCCCACCCCGAGGGGCGGTACCTCAAATTCGCCTTGGCAGCGCGACTCCCGGCCTGACCGGCGTTCGGGACGGGCCGCGTTCTCCCGAATTGACGGGAAGCAACTGGCGTGCCAAGTTCCCGTTGCAGAGGTCCGGCACTGCCGCCTCCCCCCTTTTTTCTTTCGCCGCAACGCAACACGGCGCTGCGGCACCCAACTCCCCGGGCTCCTTGGCCGCTCGGACTCCGAGCACCTCTCGCAGGCACGCCTCCAGGCCCACCAAGCGTTTTTCTTCTTTCTCTCTTTTTCTTCTTCATCCGCATCTGGCCGCCCCTGGACCCGCACGTGGTGACCCTTCCCCCCATCGAACACGGAGACCCCCTGCTTCGCGCAGGCGAGGTCCCGGACGCGCGTCACCGTGCAGCGTCGTGGGCGGCCCACTGGAGTCGGCTTTGCCCAGCGAAATCATCGTCAACAAAACTGGGAGGGAGACCCGCGTCGCCCTGATGGAAAACGGCCAGCTCGCCGAGCTGCATGTCGACCGTGGCGACAAGAAAAGCCACGTCGGAAATGTCTACCTCGGCCGAGTGGTGCGTGTCCTTCCGGGCATGCAGGCCGCATTCGTCGACATCGGCCTGGAACGCGCGGCATTCCTCTACGGCGGGGACATCTACCCCGAGTTCGTCGAAAACGCCCCCACTGAGGGCATTCAAGATCCCGAGGCCACGGTCACCGAGGCCGCACCGCGGCACAACCCCCGCACTGGTCAGCCACCCATCCAAGACCTCATCAAGGAAGGTCAGGAAGTCCTCGTCCAGGTGGCGAAAGACCCCATCGGCACCAAGGGTGCCCGCATCACCACGCACATCACCCTGCCGGGTCGGTACATGGTGTTCATGCCCACGGTCGACCACGTGGGCATCTCGCGCCGCATCGACCGCGACCGCGAGCGCCGCAAGCTGCGCGACTTCGTCGAGAAGCACCGTCCCAAGGGGTGCGGCTTCATCGTGCGCACCGTGTGCGAAGGCCAGCCCCTGTCGGCCCTCAAGCAAGACATCACGTACCTGCTCAGCACCTGGAACCGCATCCAGGAAGGCAGCAAGACCGGCAAGGCGCCCAAGTGCATCCACGCCGACCACGGCCTGGTGCTCCGTGTGGTCCGCGACGGCTTCAACGAAGACATCGAGCGCATGGTCATCGACGACCGCGGCATCTTCGACGAGGTGCAGCGGTTCATGTCCGAGTTCATGCCCAAGCTCAAAGACCGCGTCCAGCTCTACCGCGGCGCCGACCCCATCTTCGACACCTTCGGCATCGAGCCCGAGATCACGCGCAGCCTCGGCCAGAAGGTCTGGCTGAAGTCGGGCGGGTACCTCATCATCGACCAGACCGAAGCCCTCACGGCCATCGACGTCAACTCGGGTCGGTTCGTGGGCACGTCGTCGCTCGAAGACACCACCGTCCAGATCAACCTCGAAGCGGTCAAAGAAATCGTCTTCCAGCTCCGCCTGCGCAACATCGGCGGCATCATCGTGCTCGACCTCATCGACATGGAAAAGGCGAGCAACCGCGAGCGCGTGTTCAAGGCCCTCGAAGAAGAGCTCCGCACCGACCGGGCGCGCACCAACGCGCTCAAGATCAGCGAGCTGGGCCTGGTCGAGATGACCCGCAAGCGCACCCAAGACGACCTCGTGCGCAGCATCTCCGAGCCCTGCCACTACTGCGAGGGTCGCGGCTACACCCGGTCTCGCCAGACCGCCGTGTACGACATCATTCGCGAGATCAAGCGCGAGAACAACCGCAACCAGAGCCGCGGCACCATCTACGTCAACGCCAACCCCGCGGTGGCCGACCTCCTGTACGGCGAGGAGCTCTCCAGCATCGAGAGCATCGAGAAGAAGCTCGACAAGCGCATTGTGGTGCGGGCCATGGGCCACTACCACATCGAGCGCCACGAAGTGTACAGCCGGTGAGCACGCCGGGTCGTGGGGGCAGATGAGCACCGACGAAACCCTCGAAGGCGAGCTGATCAAGCACCGGTGGGTGAAGGAGGACGGCAGCTTCTCCATCTCCCACATCCGGGGCCCCGACGACCGCGAGGTGGTGGCCGTCGGTCCGCTCGGCCATGTGCAGCCCGGTCAGGCGGTCACCCTGCGCGGCACATGGGAGAACCGGTCGCTGTACGGCCGACAGTTCCGCACCCGCCACGTCGCGGTCGACGACCCCAAGTCGCTGCTGGGGCTGCGCCGCTACCTGGCCGGCGGCGCCATCAAGGGCATGGGGCGCCGGCTGGCCGACCGCGTGGTCGACTACTTCGAGCAAGACACCCTGCGCATCATCGACGAAGACCCCGAGCGGCTCCGCGAGGTGCCCGGGATTGGCAAGAAGCTCGTCGCCACCATCATCGCGTCCTGGGAGACCGACCGCGTCCAGCGTGAGCTGCACACCTACCTGCGTGGGCTCGGCATCGGACAGGCCCTCTCCAACCGAATCGTCGACACCTACAAGAGCGCGACACGGCGGGTGGTACGCGAAGAGCCGTACCGCCTCGCCGCCGACATCCGGGGCGTCGGCTTCATCACCGCCGACAAGATCGCCCGCGAGGCCGGCATTCCGCGCGACGACCCCGCTCGGGCCGAGGCCGCGGTCCGCCATGTTCTCCGGGAGTCCGAGAACGACGGACACACCTTCCTCCCCGAGTCCGAGGTCATCGAGCGCTGCCAGGCCCTGTCGCTCCCCGACACCGCCACCGCGGGCGCACTCGACCGCCTCGAGCGCGCCTTCACCATCACCCGACACCCGGCCACCATCCCGGGTGCACGGCCCGTCTTCTCCGAAGAGCTCGAGCTGGCCGAAGCCTACGTCGCCAGCCGCATCACCCACCTCGGGCGGATGGCCACCCTCCCCGAAGCCGACACCACCCCCGACGAACAAGCCCTCGGCATCACGCTGCACGCGCAGCAGCGCCAGGCCGTCCAGCTCGCCCTCCGCCACGGGGTCGCAGTCGTCACGGGCGGACCCGGCACCGGCAAGACCACCATCGTGCAGGTGCTCTTGCGGTGTGCCCGTCGAATGGGCCACCAGTGGCTCCTGGCCGCACCCACCGGCCGGGCCGCACAACGCCTCGCCGAAGCCACCGGCAGCGAAGCCAAGACCGTGCACCGGCTCCTCGAGTTCAACCCACGCACCAACGACTTCCAACGCAACGCGACCAACCCCCTCGAAGCGGAAGGCGTGCTGGTCGACGAGTCCAGCATGGTCGACCTCCGCCTCATGTCGGCTCTGCTCGCAGCGCTTCCCGATGGGTGTCGGCTGGTGCTCGTGGGCGACGCCGACCAGCTCCCAAGCGTGGGCGCAGGCCGTGTGCTCGCCGACCTCATCGACAGCGGCGAGGTCCCGGTCGCCACCCTCACCGAGGTCTACCGACAAGCCGCCGACTCGGGCATCGTGCGCAACGCGTGGCGGATCCACCAGGGCGCGGTGCCGCTGTCTGCCGAAGCCGACCCCCAGACCGGCGAAAAGCGCGACTTCTTCGTGCTCTCCCGGTCCCGCGCGGATGCCGCGGCCCACACCGTGGTGAAGGTGGTCGCAGAGCGGCTGTCCGCGCTCGGCTACGACCCCGCCCGCGAAGTGCAGGTGCTCACACCCATGCACGGCGGCCCACTCGGCACATCCGCCCTGAACGCCCGCCTACAAGCCGTTCTCAACCCCAACGGCACCCAGCTCTCCGAGAAGCGCCCCTTCCGCATCGGCGACCGGGTCATGCAGACCCGCAACAACTACGACCACGACGTCTTCAACGGCGATGTGGGCGAGGTGGTCGACGTCGAGGGCGGCATCTGCACCGTGCTGTTCGGCACCCAACGCGTGGCGCTGTCTGGCCCCGAGCTCGACGACATCACCCTCGCCTACGCCATCTCCATCCACAAGTCCCAGGGCAGCGAGTACCCGGCGGTGGTGATGGTGCTCCACCGCAGCCACCACATCATGCTGCGGCGCAACCTCGTGTACACCGGCATGACCCGCGCCCGCCGGTTCTGCTGCATCGTCGGCGACCCCGGCGCCCTCGAACGGGCCGTCCAGACAGTCGGGAGCGCACACCGCTACAGCCGACTCGCCGGTCGCCTGCAGAAGCCCACGGATCCCAGCCCGTCCGCTTCTTGATTTTGGTCAAGGCATCCCGGTCCAGGCCGTTTGGTGGGACGACACCGTCGTTCGCCCCAGATGTTCCACGCCCCGGACCGGAGACCGCATGCCTTCGAACATGCCGTTCCCCCCACAGCTCCTCGAGATGCTCGCCCAACAAGTCCGTGCGGGCCAGTTCGACCTCGGAGCTCCGCCCCCTCCCCCCGAGCCCGAGGTCGTGGATCCGGAAGAGGCCAAGAGTCGCGCGCTCCAGGCCGTGAGCATGACCCGCGCACAGGTCGCCGACATCATCCAGCAGTGCAACTCCAACACCGAAGCCGGAGTGCTCTCCGTTGGCAACGAGCTCACGCAGATCGTGCAGATCTCGGAGTCCTACATCACGGAAGTGCGGGACACATTGGGGCAGCTGCAGTCTGACGACGGCGAGCAAGGCGGCATCGTCGAGGCCATCTCGGCGCAGGCCACCTCGATGCACGAGTTCATGGAGACGGTCTCGGAGAGTGCGTCTCGGCAGTCCAAGGTGTCGAACGAGGCACTCGAGCAGGCCCAGACCATCATCCGGGTGGGCGCATCGATCAACGAGGTCGCCCGCAGCTCCAAGATGCTCGCCCTCAACGCCAGCATCGAAGCCGCCCGCCTCGGCAACGCAGGCCGGAGCTTCGCGGTCATCGCAAACCAGATGCAGGCTCTGTCGGAGCGGGTGCACGAGTCCAACCAGCTGGTCAGTGAGCTGGCCGGCAAGCTGCAGGCCCTGCTCCCACAGATCGTCGAAGACTCCACCACGCTCAAGAAGCACTCCGAGTCCTTCGAGCAGACGTTCACCGTCCAGATGCAGCGGGTGCGCGACGACACGCAAACCCTCGAGAGTGCCCTCGACACGGTTCTCGCCGGCGGCGACACACGCATCGCCACCATCATCCGGCACAGCCAGGAAGCGCTGTCCAACCTCCAGTTCCAAGACCCCATGGCGCAGCGCTTGATGCGCATCGACGCCAACATGGCCCAGCTCGAAGAACAGCAACAGGGCTTGCTCACCGGCGGCGTGGACCGGTCGTCGATCGAGCGTCCGCTCCAGGAGGAGCTCGGCGGTGGGGTGGACCATGACATGGCGCCTGAGAGCGGCGAGGTCATGTTGTTCTGATGGGCACCTCCCCCAGAAGGGGTGAGAACGACGATGTCCTCCCCCTTCAGGGGGAGGTGGCCCGAAGGGCCGGAGGGGGCCCACCAGAGAGCCCTCCACCGCGAAGTCCTCTCGGGGTCTCCTACCTTTGCAGGCCCGGTGCCGACGGGCCGGCTGTCGGGTCTGGGGTTCAATGAGCTCGGGGGACGACGGATCGATGGGTTGGTGCCCGATTCGTCGCTTTGCTCGCTGACGCTCACGCTCCGAACGACTCGGTCGAGGCGGACCGAGCCCTCCAACCGGACGACTTCAGGTGAGAACGACGATGTCCTCCCCCTTCAGGGGGAGGTGGCCCGAAGGGCCGGAGGGGGC